>Ga0172380_10000794_pt1 | contig 57748 bp, 43 predicted proteins | sample Leawe162metaG_FD_119747 | JGI IMG/M metagenome (GOLD analysis project Ga0172380, IMG submission 119747) | Leachate microbial communities from a municipal landfill in Southern Ontario, Canada - Leachate well 162 metaG | ecosystem: Engineered > Solid waste > Landfill > Unclassified | place... | reverse complement strand
GAATCATAACCTCTATATTCAAGTCTTTTAAGACCGTCTATTAAAATTGGTACACAATTTTTGCTTCCAATATAGCCAACTATACCGCACATAATTTCTCCTTGATTGAAAAAATATTAACGCTATTGCGGCAGAGTTAGAGATCCGGGCAATGGCGCAATAAAAGCCCATTGAGCTTTTGAAAGTAGAATTTGTTTTCTTTACTTAGATCTGTCATAAAATATTTGGATATATAATTAATCCCTCAAGTTCTTAAATTTGGGGATAAAAAACAAGGAAAGAAAAAAATAAATTCGCATCGGTAAGTTTTCATTTAATTATTAATAGCATGCGGATAATTCTCTTCACGATTCTGGAATGATAGAATATCCGGTTTTTGGATTACACCATTATCTAAATTTATAGCCTGACGAATGGTTTCATTTTTTTGCCAACTTTCATAACCCTCAATTCGGGGTTCATCTTCTTTGCCTTCACGAATGCGCACATAATGGCAATCAAGTATTTCTTCACGGACTTCATGATCGGGACGCGATGCCTCCGGATTGTTCTGCTAATTCCTCATCTGAAATATCAAAAGGTTTACCGTAACCCTCCTCAAAAATCAATTGTCTTTTAATATCTTCCGGCAGCCGAATTAGGTGATCGGGGTGAATCGGAAGGCGTTTCTCATCTTTCTTTTTGGAAGTATCAATGACTCCAAATTTTAACTTTTTCATAAAGTCTCCTATTATATATATTCATTATCAATTATTATTCATTTTTTCAGTGTGTAGGTGTTTCGCTTTAATATAAGAATATTATTATTGAAATGCTTCATATGCAAGTTATTTATCGAGGAGTTAATTTTCAGTGGGAAATTTAATCGGGAGTTGGAGTAGATTGATTATTCATACAGAATTAAGGTAGTTTCATTGCGAATTTAATTGCAAAGAATTATATTAGGTGATTGAAATGTAATTAGTAGTATTTTTAATGCACCCGTAGCTTAATTGGATAGAGCATCTGACTACGGATCAGAAGGTTTGGGGTTCGAATCCCTACGGGTGTACAAACAAACCTCGTTTTTTATCCCGAAAATGAGGTTTTTTATTTTAAACCATCCCAACTTGTCCTAGATTGTTACCATAATTGTTACTACTTCTACTTTTCCCGATTCGAGTTTATAAATTAATTGAGCAAAGATAATAAGCTATGCACAATATTCTTGATATTTTGGGCAAAGGTACTTAGCTATGCCCAAATATTGTAAATAATTGGGCATAGAAAACACTTTATCTATTTAAGGAGACTCTGAAATTCCGGAGAATAGTATATCTTATCATTTTTGTATTTATATGATTGAATCAAATATAAACGTTCTAGTTCAGAAAAATATTTAGAGGTAGTATTACGAGAAATACCGAGTGATGTTTGTAGTGTTTTTTGATTGTAAAAAGGAGAACTAAAAAGATATTCTATAAGATCTGCGCTGTAAATCTTCGTTTTGTCCTTAATTTCTAATCGATATTTTTGCATTAATTCTCTGATACTAATGACAGATTTTGTAGTATTGATTGATTGAGATTCAACAGCATTTAATATATAGATTATCCATTCCTTCCAATTATCTTTTTGCGTAACCCCTCGGAGCAGATTATAATATTCGTTTTTATTTTGATTTATATAACCACTCAAAAACAGAATTGGCAATTCTAATCGCTTAACCATACAAAGATACAACACCATAAGTATTCTTCCTGTACGTCCATTGCCATCCAAGAAAGGATGAATTGCTTCAAATTGATAATGCAATACTGCCATCTTGATTAAAGGATCAATTTTGTCTGAAGAGTCATTAAAATAATCTTCATAATTTTTAAGCAGTTTACGTATTAAATCCTCACCTTCCGGGGGAGTATATACTATCTTGCCACTATTTTTGTTTTGAATTTTTATACCGGAGATTTTTCTAATACCAGGTTTTGATGGTTCTAAAATAGATTGTATTGTAATAAAAGAATTTGTGTTAAGGAACTCTTTTGCAGTAACTAAATTATATCCTTTTAAAAGTGCTTCTCTATAATTTTTTGTTTCCTTTTGTTCAATCTTTAATTCTGATTCTTCGAGATAAGTAACTTGGATGGCTTCGTTAAATGTTGTATGTATATTTTCGATTTCGGAACTTGCTACGGCTTCACGAAATGAAAGAGGTTCAATTAAAAGATGACGATTTGGAATAGATTTTGCCTCCCCGCTTAAACGAGTTAAAGCAATATTAGCAGTGTTAACTTTTTTTAATATTTCAACATCATCAAAATTAAAAGTTGGTGGGAGAATTGGTAAATTATTATGTGGTAACTCCGGATAAAATTTATTTTTCATAATGTTTTAAGATTTCTTTATAAATAAAAAATAGATTGCCAACATAAATTTTTAGAACTGCTACCTATAAAGAATAATTTATATTTTAGACAAAAATAGCAATTAATTTTTATGAATGATAATGAAATTTTTATTATTCCATTCTGTTATAGTTATTATCTTTAAGGAATTTTTCTTTTGCACTCCCCTGTTTTAGAAATGATTTATTTTATCCTATTTCCTTTTTTATCTATATAAAACCACGCGGTACTTTCGGTTATGGTATGTTCCGGATCAGTTTCATTTTCTACAATTTTACATTCCAAAGCCACTCTTGCAATTCCGTTTTCAAATCGATCGGCGCATTCATATTTCGGTTTTATTACTACAACACCATCACTATCGGAATAACCTATTTTCCCATTCCTTACTATTCTAAATAGACCATCTTTTAACCAGTCGGGTCCATTATCGAACATATAGGCTTCAAATAAAACATTTTCATTTCTGTTAATTGCTACAATCTTGGATTTGGTTAACTTATCATCAAATACAAAAGCAAAATTCTTGAACGTATCGGTGAAGCAATGCTGATACTTTCCATTAGCGATAATAATTTCTCCTTGAATATTTCTATAACCAAAAGATGACCCATTGGTAGAATCGTTTTCATCTGAATACCTTACAAGGTAATCGGTATGAATTGAATCGACATCAGTATATTTTTGAGTTTTATTCACTCCCGATTCATTTCCATTACAACCGGTAAATATCAACAGCACCAACCCGATAATAAAATTCCGCCTTTTGTTAATATGTCTAAAGGGATTTTTCAAGTTGTTTTAATTTCTGCATAGAACTTACCTTTTGAGAATTTAAATTTGAAATTACTCTATTATTTTTACTTGGTATTCTTTTTTAAATAATCGATCGAAGCCTGGGTTGGATTGATAAAAGAAACCATCCCAACTTTATCTATACTATAGAGCAAAGCAATCATTTTTTGGTAACGTTCCTGCTTACCGGCTCTAATAATTTTACGATTATCAGCATATATTTTTTTGATTTCTTCTACATTCCCCACATCGCTATCTGGGTGTTTCTTGGCATATTCACTATTAGCTAATTCATGGGCATAAGCCACTGCATTTTCTTCTGAATTTATTGCAAGCCCATCTTCCCAGAACTCAGCAACATATTTATAATCACCCGTAGATTGGACCCTAACTTCCCATTCCTTTTCCAACTTTTTCTGATCATACTTCCCGATAGTAGTAATAATCATTATAAACATTCCAGCATCAAAGTGTGTTTGTTCTGCATAATTAGTAATTGATTGTGTACCTAAAGCCTGACATTCATCTCTCATTTCTTCGGTCCAAGTTTTTGTTTGGATATCAATCAATTTATTCTTCTCAGATTCAGGATCAAATGATTTTACGAGTGAATCCAAATCAGAGAATATCCGACTTTTTATCGATACAAATTTTGGATCTTTTTTATCCAGATAAACAGTTGCTGCATTTTTTATTGTTTTCAAAGTTTTCCCTGAATTATTTGATTGAGAGAAACAATATCCGCTGCCGAATAAAATTAGAACACACATTCCAATAATCATTTGTAGTGAACGTATTTTTTTTGAAGGTTTATTTGATTGCATTTGCTAATCCTCAAGTTATTAAAATGTTTTGTGCTTGTTAATTGACATGCTTACCAATTAAGTATTACCGAAGCTTGAAACATACTATCATTATAATTGAGTCCCCCGCCTGAAAGATCTTTATAGTTGGAAATATTTCCTTGCAATTGGAAACGTAGCAATTTTGAAATCATAATATTAGTTCCAAGAGTAACCATCACGCGCTTTGTTAAGCTTTCCTCATTAGAGATGGTTCCGCCTAGATTAGCGGAAATACTTTCGCTTAACTGATAACTCCCATTGAGATCAAATTCGGTTAAATTACTTGAGATAGAGAGTATTTTAGATTGAGACAAACTAAAGGTCGAACTTAGTGAAAGCGGAAATTCGAAATTAAGATTTTGATTAATCATATATGATGTATTCGAAAATTCAGTAGAGGTATTACCGAGCATGGAGTTCTGCGATTGAGTATTAAATGAGAACATTGTTGATGCATACATACCGGAAAATTGATAGGAATAACCGGTCATAAATGAGAAAGAATCGAATGTGTTTTTCATCAGTAGCGTAACGAGGACATTATCGTTTCTTTGTGAATATGGAGAATAATTAATTTGGAAAAACGGCAGCTTTGGGAAATAGAATCCTAGATTAATTCCGAACGATGTTGTAGTCGTAGTAGATTGTTTCCAATTGATTAGATTATCATGATAAACTCTAAAGAATGTTTTCAACGTTATTTTCTTTTCTGCTATTTTCTGATCGAACTTTGCATCAAATTGAAATTGATCCTGTCGTAAATTTGGTGCTCCCAGAGATATAAATCCGGGACCGATTCTATTTACGCCTAATGAAAAATATGTGGCAGTCGCCTGATTATTAAAAGCAAATTTCCCTTTCCAAGCGTAATCAAATGAGGTACTTAGCTTCGGAGTTAATAGATCGTTAATAAAGCCCGGAATCGATCCGCTTGTAAAATCTGCATCATTCAAATTTCGTGTTAATCCGGATACCGCTCCCTCTCCATCAATCTCAATTAAATTATTAAATAAATTGAGTTTACCTTCAGAACCGAGCACCACATTTTCTTGAGGTGTTAATGATAAATTGGAAGGACTTACTTGAATCGAATTGGGATCATCTTTCATTTTTACGGCAGATAAAAAGAAATGAGTATTTTCTTTTTCACCGAATCCAAATTGACCGGATAAAAATGATCTTTTAAACGATACATCATTGATACCATCCAGATTATTTCCCACTGCCACAGCGAAGTATAATATTCCGAGTTGGTAACCAAGATCCAATCCATTAACGGGCACACCATTAACTGTGAAATCTGAATATGTTGGATATGTTCTTCCAATTCCGAGCGTTTTAATATTTAGAAAAAACTTCTCCGCCGGAGAAATTAGCCCAAGTTTTTCCGCATTATCAACAAGTTTAGAAGGATCATTTAATGTAGCGGGATCAATTTTTCCTAAAGTTGAATCGGCTGAAGAGATAGCCGAACTTGCTTTCTCTGAAATGCGTTCTTTAATCTTTGATTTCAAGCGTTCGATATCAAGAATAAATGAAACACTGTTCAAACTTTGCCGGCTCGAATTATTTAATGAACTCAAATAGATATTGAGCCCGAATGGAATATCGTAAACTGACAGACGGGGATTAATTTCAAGAGTCTTATAAGTAGAAGGAAGCTGCGAGAATTGTGGCGGTTTGCTATTCGATACGATTGCCAATTTTGCATCACCCGAAAATACCAATGCACCGGGAGTGCTTAAGATATCTATTGGAGGAGTGTTCCTAAACATGCTTAGAGCAGAAGCTCCTGAACTTCTAATTGAGAATGAGGATAAACCTGAAGGCAAACCCGATTTATCAAAAAAGCCGGACGAACTGTATTGAACAGTTCCGGCATTACTTACATCATACCTTATCTTACTCTCCTCTCCACCCTGAATTTCAAATGATCTTACTTCACTTTCCTGAATTTTGAAATCACCTGCAAATGCTTCCACCGACCAAGCGTACTTTCTGCCCGGCATTAAAGATTGTGCGGCAATCGGATAGCGTATTGTGGTTGTGGATAAATTAAACGATTGATAATAAAGAGGGTTTGAAGCCATTGCCGAATGGACGGACTGATTCCCGTAAATTTCCACAATTTTTAATCGGTAGCTAATTCTTGCACCGGGTGGAACGGGAATGGGCGGAAGCCATGAAAAAATAACGATGGGGCTATTTTTGCTCCTATTAACCGGCTTCTTATTATTATCTGTTAACTTCTTTGGGTCACCAACAACTTCATCCCAATCATAATCCTTTTTCTTTTTCAAGTCGCCGACAGCTTCATCCCAATCTCTATCTTTTTTCTTTTTAGATATTTCTGATGTAGAGTCTTCCCATTGTGTATCCGTAGTTTTATCAATTTCTGCATCTTCATTGAAATTATCGCCTAAAATCTCACCATCCATAGGAGAAACCAATTCCATACGATTAAAATTTTCAATATTAACCGAAATGCAATCAGTAGCAATCTGCTTTCCATCTGCTGCATCTATAACGGCGATGCAAATATTATAGCTACCGGATGGCAGTCCGCCGGTGTTAAGAATAATATCTTTGTAGCGGCTGTTCGATTCGCTTACAGAGAAAGGACCGAGATCGCGTCCTGAGACAGCTTTCACTCCTTTCTGAAGTGTGATTATAGAAGAAGTAGCTTCGATAACCTTCCCCTGCAAAGATTCCGTAGCAGTTCCTATTAAATAAACATTTATGGGTCTATCACCGCCATTGATAAGAACAATTTTCCAAAACTCCTCCACTTTAAACTGATAAGGCGGGGGCTGCTGAAGTTTAACAGAAACTTGAGCAAATGTCGATATGGCAGCTATAAAAAACAGTAATAAAATTTTATATATTTTCATTTCATTTTCCTTAAATATTTATGATGTCAGAATCCGCATTATTCTCCGACATTGAACTACTTCACCTACTCAATATTTTTACCAAGTACATTACTCATTTTAGATTGACCGCCGTCTTCCGTAATAACTTTTATTGCATAGTAATTTTCTTTATTCACGTTCTTATCGGTATAAGATTTTTCTTTAGTCGTATCATATTGTTGTAATTTCCCTTTATCGTCCCTCTTATAGATCATAAAGACGTGTTCTGCCTTTAGAGGAGGATATTCCCATTTAAGAATGATATTTTTCTTTTCCACATCTATACTAAATTTTTCAATTGATGGTCTTAGACCTGTATCGTAAGGTTTTCCATAAACCGTAGATGAATATTTTGAAAAGAGTCCGCTTATGTCTTTAGCCCTAATTGAATAATAATATGTTGTTCCGGTTGTTACGGTAGTATCAACGTATTTTGTCTCCTTTGGTCCCGTGGTATTAAGATTTTCCCATTTGGATTGTAAATCGGTCTTTCGATAGATGATATGCTCATTAACATCTTCGCTGCTGCTCGGTACGAATCGGAGTTCAATCTTTTTTTCTCCTACAATCACATCATTAAATAGAGGAATAACAGGTGGGATAGTATCCGGTCGAACTACTTTTAGTACATTTGAAAATTCTGATTGATTGTAATTAAAATCGAGGGCTTTAATTTTATAGTAAATAATAGGGGTTAAAGAATTTAATGAAACAGTATCTTTAAACTCCGTAAGAACTTTTTGATCTAAGGAATCGTTATTCATGAATCCCTCATAAATAGTTGAAAATTCGTGCTCTTCACTATTTGATCTAAAAAGTCTATAACCCATCAGGTCTTTCTCTTTATTTTTCTCAACTATAATCGTAACAACTCCTAATGAATCTATTTTACCGGAGATAAAAATCGGTTTAACCGGAGGTATAGAATCGATTAGAGTAACTGAAACAGGAAATGAAGAACTAACATTATTAGCTGTATCGACTGCCTGAACCAAATAATAATTTGGTTCTCCGGGGATAAAGGTAGTATCGATAAATGTTCTTGAATTTTTCGGGAGCATAGTGTTGTGAAGTACTTTAAATTCTCCTTCATTTTTATCTGATCGAGCAACAAAAAAACCATTTAAGTCAGGAGCGGGAGTCGGATTCATTTTCCATGTAACCAAAACTTCCTTATCTTTTACATGTTTCGGTTGCGGCAGGAATGGATTTTCGGGAGGTGTTAAATCCTTCGGCATCCCTTTAACTTCTGCAAACTGTACTTTTTCTCCAAATAACGTGTAACCAAAAAATCTATATGTATATGTTTTATAATTAATTAGATTTTTGTCATTATATCCACTTCTTGATTCGCCGGTTGGAGAGCTGCCGCCTAAGTTATATATTGGTGCCTCATTTAATTTGATAAATGTGGATTCCCCGGGATTAGCCCGCTCTACAAAATATCCGGAAATCTCGGGTACTTCTATCCAATTAAAAAATAATTCTGTATCTCCTTGTTTAACATATACCTGATTATTAAAGCCATTCCGAGGCTTTTCAACTAAAATTCTATAATCAACTGAGAGGATTTCATAAATATTCGATTTCTCAATGGGTCTAACTCTATATAGATATGTTTCTCCTTTTTTTGCAGTTTTATCTGTATAAGATAAGCCCAATGCATCAGCTACATTAGCATTTTTTATAGCCGAGAGTGCAAATATCATGTATTCAAAATCTTCTTTACTTTTTTGCTCCTTTAATTCAGCGATTCCTTTTTCGAAATTAAAAGCGCCACCCTCTTTCTTATCAATGTTTTTCAGGAAATCACGGGCAATTTCTAGCTCACTCTTTGAGTCTAAGTTTTTCTCATTACTAATTGCAGTTTCCCACTGTCCATCATTATAAGGGGATACTCTTGCTATCTCGTTATAGACTAGGGTATCGGTTTCGCTTCTTTGAATTGTTGAGTCGAAAAGCATTCTATCAATAATAAACCCGCTTTTAAATCCGACTTCTAAAACAGATTTTTTATCAGGGATAAACCGTAGTTCAACACCTTTGCCTTCTGTATATCTGCCAACAATATTTATATAGCTTGTCGGGATTAATGTAGAATCCGTCTCTTGAGCAAATGCGATGTTTGCAAATAAAAACATCGCCACTATATATATTAAGTGCTTATTGTGATTTAGTTTTTTTGTTATTATTAAGTTTTTCATAGTCATCTTTATTTTACTTTATTTATTAGAATGCTTTTTGTATTACCTGAACTTGCAACAAGAACCATAGGACCTGTCCGGAATTTTTTTATAACAGTTTGAGTAACAGGACTATTATTTTTGTTTTTCGCATCTACCCAAGTATTACTTATAAATTCTTTTAATGTAGCTGTTACAGTAAAAGTATAATCCTTATTTATTGTTAAGGTATTTTTAACCTCCGGAGGTTCGGGCGGTAAATTATTATAAGTATTACTTGCCGGAGGCAACGGATAACTCGTAAATATTGGTTGTCCAATACTTGCACTAGTTTTTGCTGTCATCTTCCCGGAATTTAGAAATGTATTAAGAGTATTAGGTTTATTCAGAGTTTGAGTCGAACCTAATGTTTTTGGAGTTGCAGTATTGATAGAGATTGGGTTTAATACAGTATATAAAAACTCTCCGAGATTATTTTCATTTTTCTTTAATGCCACATTCGAATTTGAGCCATCATCATTATGAATTTTCATGTTGGTGGTAATTACCATCTTAAAGGTTCTATTTTTTATTGAACCATCGGATTGTTGTTCCGAAACATCAAAAACATTATTAGGTATTAAACCATACAGGACTGATATTGGAGAGTCAAGGGGAAAATTATATTGCTGACCTGTGGGATGAACATATTTAATTAATAATTGTTTTTGATCTTCTGCAGCATCTCCTTGTGTAACAGGTGCACCACTTCCGGCACTAGTTATTCCTGTGCAATTAGTACCGTATTCAAAAGATTTATTAAAAGAGGTATTTATCAAATAATCATAATAATAATGTGTACATGCTGACCAATTAAGTTTATTCCAATGACCTAAAGGGTGGTATCTGTGACGAAACGGTCCTCCGACTTTAACTAAGCCTATAATTTCTCCGGCAACATATACCGGATTTGGAAATTTTCCTTGTAGCCAACCACCGGCTTTGATATCGGCAAGATTCCATGTAGAGCTTCCCTTTTGAACAGAAGCTAAAACAGAAGCATAAAAGCCGACACTCCCGGATGCCTGCCATCCATTTATTCCAATTCGTTCAGAAGAATTTTCACAGTTCTGACCATTATATTCGGCAAAAGCTAAATTCAATTCTGCCCCTGCTGATAATGCTAGAGATGCACTGGCTGCTCCCCCCAATAAACTGATACTTAGGTTTTTATTAAATTCAAACCCGATTCCTAATGCTAATCCTTTACCCGTTTTTGTATTTGAATTTGTTACTCCTTCGGTCTCTACGTTAAGGGAGGTTCCAGGGAATTGAGCAGTATAACCATTGATAAAGGTTTGTGTAAATCCTGAAGGTGGTGTAATATCATTCCCAAACATTAAATATTCATATAAATGAGCGGTTACACCAAGTACACTAACATCCACATTAACTAATGTATTTTCATTAGTAGTCGGCTCGCCAAATTTAAAGAACCATTTATTTGTTTTCCCTCTGATATCTAAAACAAGATTAGCCGGATTTGGAGTAGTAATTGGAGGAGCGTTTACATTTACGCTTGCCGATAGATTAAAATGTTTATCGGGGAAATTATAGCCCACATTGACAGAGCCATTAATCTTTGCCTTAGGACGTTTATCAAATCCTGCAGCAATCCAGAAATCTCCGTTAAAATCGATATTAGTCAAACCTTGACTCTTTGAGAATTGAGCCAGGAGACCGACATCAGCATTAAAAGTTTCTTCCTTTGGTGTAGTGGCTATTGTAGCGGCTACCCTTAAACCCATAGTAGATTTCAAAGGTGTAAAGGTGAATTTCTTACCTGAAAGAGTTTTAGTCGATGTTACTTGAGTTGCATTCATATTATAATAAGCACCTCCGCCAAATCCTCTGAATGCGATTCCGGGCAAAAATGGTACACCCGGTGGCGGCAGGAGAAGATCGGCTTCTACACGCCAATATCTATATAAACTCCCGTATTGGTAGGTGGTATTGCCAAACTCGACTAATGCTCTTGCTTTAAGACCGACCGAAGTAAAATTGACCTTTAATTCACCAAGAAAACCATTGCCAAAAATCGGGTCTTCATTCCTAATACTAATGTTACCATCGATTTTAACTGCGGGCATATCTGCATGAACCGAAATACTATCAAGAAATACTTCTATGAATTTAGGAGTAAATTTTCTATTGGATTTATTAAGCTCGATTGCGAACGATGCTCCTAAAGTAGTTGCCCCGCCGATATCTTCAGTGAGGTTAGCAACAATATCGATCATCAAGGCGCCTCTTAAAAGCTCCATTTTAGGAGTTGGTAAACTTGCCTTGGTTAACGATTTATAATAAACCTTTTTAATCGATACCGGGAAATTTGCCAACCATTTCGGAGGACTTGCAAAGCTCCATGAACCCGGATTAAAACTGAGAGTATTAGTTGTTGAGCTATAAAAATAGTTTAAACCAACATTCTCAAAACCCATCTCCATTTTAATACCCTTTATCGGAAAGTTAGGATTATCCCATTCAAAGGTACCGTTCAGATTAATCGCGAGAGTGTTTGAGTTAGGAGAAAGATTCGCTGAAATACTTGAGGTCGGTAGTAATGTCATCTTCCCTTTAAGTACATCAGCATCAATGGGACCAATCGGGAGGACGGCTATTTGGAAATTATTTCCTCCTGAGACCTGATTGAATGTTGCTGTGTATTTTAAACTATTTTGAGTTGTTACTTCACTAATCGGCAATACAAGAATTCCTTTAGCTTTACCGCTAACCAAGGAACTGCTGATAATAGAAATTTCAACCGTATCTAAACTGGCGCTTAAATCTGCGATCCGTCCGGATTGAAGATTGAAAACATTCACTGCTTTTATTTTTGTCGTAAGACCAAAATCATCAATAATAAAATTATTCGCAGAAACTATAACAGGATTCATATTCGTTCCTGTTTTCCATGTCTCCGGTAAAGAGACATCAAAAGATTTTACGTAAAATCCTTTCCAAGTTATAGTTGAATCGTTTGGATAGTTAGTAGGGAAATTCATATTCAATGGATTTCTACTATCGGAGAGATCGAGAGAAATAGGACTTGACTGAATCTTAATTCCGTTAGTACCCACAATCTCGCAAGTATCTAAAGTTCCTGTAAGCAGAATATCATGCATACTCGTCCCATTGCCTACCAATGCAGCTTTGACTGTATCGGTTGATGTCGGGACCGGCAGTAGCCAATCTCTCGTGAAATTAACATCGAGTGCAAGACTTATATCTTTAATTCCGGTGCTATCCCATTCGACGTAGCATCCTGAATTAGATGTTCCCTTAATAAATTTAAAAATCATTTTTGGATTTGAAGATGTATTAGGAATTTTAATATCTTGAACGAGTTCCACACGTCCGCTGCCGAAATTAATACCGGAAGGATGAAACGGAAAATATTTTCCCGCAAATCCTAATGTATAAGGAGTGCCTGATTTTGTAAATTTCACTTGAGCCAGAAAATTTACTTTAGATGTATCTTTCTTGAAGACCATCTCGGTAATCACCAGTTTCTGATTGCCATTACTGAATTGTAATCCGAAAGGCATTTTGAGTGAATAATCAGGTAGAACCGGAGGAGGTATATTCCCATTGTAATTTATTTGTGGCTGACCATAATTAAGACCGTTTATCCAATTAACAATATTATCTATTTTGCCGTTGCTCCAATTGACTGTGTTATCTACAACATTTGCTATACCCGGGCCGTTTAAAAGGCTCTGTGCCCATGCGAGAGGATAGGTTGTATAAGAGGTACCGGAACTTCCGCTCTCCGTTGTAACTATTCCCCCTGAGGTCAATCGTTTTGTGGTATCAACCAGAATTTTTTTAAACTCGACCGCGACATTTGTCCCCAACCAATTAATTCGGACTCTTCCTTTGCCTGTTAATGATCCGTCAGATTCGATGGTTGCATCTGTAACAACTACCTTAAATTCTCCATTGCGTCCGGCTCTTATTGTATCGCCTACCGCTACTGAATCACTTCCGGCTATTGAAATCGTGCTATCCTGCGTAGTGGGGATTGTTAAACTTTTTGTAACACCATTTGACCCACCAACATCCAACATAAATGCTTCGGACGAACTTCTATCGTCATCAACACTTTGATCGCCAATATTCATTACCCGAACATTCCATGCATATTTTTTCCCTGTCTCTAATTTCTTTGCTGAAATCGGATACTGGAGCATTGTGGCTTTTATATTACTTTTTTCAAAAATTGCAGGATTCTGTTTTATAGCTTCAATGGGTGATTGCTTGTTGTATATCTCCACTACTTTTATTTTGTATGTAACTTCTCTTCCGGCTTTGACTGATTGCAGCATCCAACTGAATAAAACCGGTTGATTCGGGAGCAGTGTTGATCCGTCAGCCGGAGTCATAAGCTGAAGACTCACCATTTCCGGTTTTATAGTTATTATTGTCTGATCAATGCAGTCACTGGCTAACACTTCTCCTTTTTCATTCTTAATATAAACGCATATAGTATAGTTACCATCTGGGGCAATAAGATTCTTTGAGAATGCTTCCTGAAGTTTAGTGTTACGATAGGTCAAGTCAGGTGTATTGAAATCATTAAATGAAAAACTTTTTGTCCCTGCAATTGTAACTGAATTGAGTTTACTCTCAATTTGAAGTCCTGTACTGTTTTCTCTAAGTTCAACTGAGATAACAGGCGCCCTGTATGCAACAGGATTAAGGTTAGTAATTATGCATTTGAATAAGTCATTCAACATCAGTTTATTTGGAACGAGTGGAAGTAATTTTGTCATTAAATGCGGAGCTACTTCTACCGGAGTTATGGTTTCAATAATCTGATCGATGCAGCTACTGCCGATTTCTCTACCGTCTTCGGCTTTCACAGTTATACAAATTGTATACTCCCCCGCCGGGGCAATACCTGTGCGGTTAAATGCTTCGCTCCAAGTTCCCTGCTTAAAATTCATATTGCCTGTTTTAACATCGTCATAAGTAATCATTTTTGTGCCGGGGGGTAAGCTAAGGAGTCTCGAAGCACCATCGGCAACTATCCCTTCTCCTTTAACTTGGAGAGTTCCGGATAATGTTACATGCAAAGTAATTTTTGAAGTATTTATCAGGATTGCCCGCCATAGATCCGTTACTCGAAGTTGATTTGGCGGCGGTTGTGAAAGTGTTACCTGGACTTGGTCCTGTGCAGCGCATAATCCCGAAATGAAAAACAAAATTAATAGAAATATTATTTTTCTCATGATATACCTTCATAGTTCCTTATTTGTAGATGATTCTATTATTTCACCATTTCTGATTTTTATTACTGTTTTGTTCTTAAGATTTTTCAGAGATGATCTTAATTTTTCAATTTTAGCTTTGGAAACATTCGGATCATTTTCAAGCTCTGCTAATACCTCTTCAATAGATCTATATTCTTTGATTTCATAGTCATCTATTTCCGACTTAATTATTATCAGAGGCGTAGATTTAGGGTGATCCGGTTTGAAGAGTGCGATTAGCTGGTTTAAAATATTCAATTTTTTTAGCCAAAATTTTATACGAATCTACATCTGATAGAATATTACTACAATAGCAAATAAGCAGACTGCATGAATGACTAATTAAACGGTAAGATTATTAATTAAACGGCAAGCTTTTCGAAGGAGTTTTATTCTTTTTTAGAAATTTTATAAAGAAGCGGTGGAAGGGAAATAATTACATCTGTCCCTTGAGAGCCATTTTTAGAGTCGCTCAAATCTTCAAATATAATCGGCTTAGGAAGCTCCATCTTTGTACTCAGTAATCTGAGACGCTCTTCAATTATCTGAATCCCTTTAGAAATATGATCTTCTTTCTTATTTTTTTGTGCTAATTTGATGCCTATTCCGTTATCGGTAATCTTTATGATCAATGTCTTATTTATAATAGATTCCACCTCAACATCTTCAAACGAGAATGTTACTCTTAAAAGCCCTACTCTGCCGGAATTAATTATCCCATGCCAAAGAGAATTTTCTACGAATGGCTGAATTATCATATTAGGTATCATAATTGAGTCTGAATTAATTCCGAGTCTGGTAATAATCTCATAGGAATATTTATCCTGAAATCGAAGTTTTTCAAGATCGAGATAAAGTTTGAGTCGGTTAATTTCCTCGGATAGGAGTATAAAACCCTTCCTTGCAGTATCGAGGTTTTTCCTCATCAGAGTAGCCATCATTGCAATATAATCATTTGCCTCTTCCAACTTATTGGTATTTACCAAATGCTGAACGGAATTGAGAGAATTAAAAATAAAATGCGGATTCATCATTGCAGAAAGTGCCTGATGTTTAAGTTCATTTATTCTTTGCGTTAGCGCAAGCTCTACTTTTGCCTTATTAGTTGCGTGTTTGGTACGCCAAATAAATATTAGAAGGGAAATACAAACAAAGCCAGCAATTACCAAAAGTCTAAACCAGAGAGTCTCATAAAACTTAGGTAGAACTTGAAAGGTTAAAAAGCACGGCTCACCCCAAGATGTATTCTGTAATCTAGCGATGATTTGGAGTTTGTAAGTTCCACTCTTTAGAGACCTATAATCAAGAAAATCATTATTAGTTTCTTCCCATTTTCCATTTAAAGAATATTTATATATCACGGAGCCGTGTGATGCAAAATTAATAGCCATAAATCTTATGTAAATACTATTTTGTCCCGGTTCAAATTTCAGATTCTCAAATGATGAATAGCTCTTAATACCTCCCTTTATACTTGTTATTTTTACGTTGGGTAATGAAATAGAGTAATTATCGAACGATCTTATATCCAGTACGGAAATACCATTACTCGTACCGGCATAAAGGACTTCCTCTTTATTATCATAGAAGAGCGACAGTACTTCATTTGAAGGGAGACCGGATTGACGGTTTAAATATTTAATTGAATTCCCGTTATACAGATAAAGTCCATTCATATTGCCGATCCAGATTCTCCCTTTTCTCCCCGATACGATGGAAGTTGAAGAAGCTAAATCATGTCCAAGAATATTTTCATAATTAGTAATGGAGTCATTTTTAAGATTGTATTTAGCAATCCCTTTTTCACCTGCAAACCAGATATTATTTTCACTATCTTGCATAATCGAGACAATCTTAGAATTCAAAACCGGATCATTTGGATAAAATGTTTTTTCTGAAAAATCATTTAACCTGCATAGACCGTAATTAGTCCCCACCCAAATATTTTTTTGAGAATCTTCGAATATTTCATTAATGGTATTTAGATAAGAACTATCTCCAAAAATGCGATGATATGCTATTCCATCTTTATAATTATTAAATTTTTTCTTAGCAAGAATAGTATTTAGATTTGTTCCGATTAGGAAAAGTCCGCTGCCGGTTTTACACAAAGAAGGATAATTGGATATATGCAATTGAATTCCTTTGTATTCAAGATTCAATTTATTCTCTCCTCCAATCGAAGCGCTAAAATAATACTCGCCATTTATGTTTTTAATACCGTATATATATTCCGTTAAATATTCCTTTGAATGAACTTTAATCTTGGTGAATATTCCATTATCTAAAACATTAATACCATTAAAAGTGCCGAGAAATAATTTACCGGATTTATCTTTAATTATTGACTGTATGCTATTACTGCTTAACCCATCTTTTTCATTGTAGTTTTTTATATAGAGATTATTCAAGCAATAGACACCTTTGCCATAAGTACTTATCCATATATTTCCTTCATTATCTTCAAGGTAACTATTAACTAATGTATTCTGAAGATCCATCTTGCTGCCGATATCGATCGGTTTCTCTGAAGCATTAGGGATCATAAAGAAACCCTTGTTCATAATTGAGAACCATATATTATTCTTCGAATCAATTAGCATCGCCGTAACTTCATTATTACCTGCCAAGTCTATTTTGTAACTTTTTATTACTTTATTTTCTTTTATTCCGAAAATCATCCTTTTGGTACCTATCAAATAGCTCCCATCTTTATATTTCGCAAGGCAATAAACAGGGAGAGCGGGCAAGCCTTCTATCTCTAATCTTGTTAATTTATTATTGGTAAAATTGGAGAGTCCATTTGTGGTTAATGCGATTATATTATTATCCAGTAATTCTAATTTGTTTATAAATATTGGGGAGAGAGGATGATAAATACTCGATTCAATTTTTCCATCTTTTTCACTGAATGAACTTACAGCGCCGTAACTGGTATAAGCGTATATTTCTTGCTCCTTATTATTTGGATTTACAAGCAATAAATATGAAATGGAGAAACTATTGCCATTAATCTCACTATAATATTTTTCGATCTTTCCGTTTCTAAGGAGATTAATCCCCTTTGTATAATTGCCAAGGAATAATTCACCCTTTTTCCCCTCTGCCATTGATATTATTGAATTGGAATTAAGACCATCTTTGGTTCTGAATGTAGTAAAGTTTTTACCATCGAACTTACTCAAACCGTTTGCCGTAGCAATCCAAATAAATCCGTTTCTATCATGAATAATTTGATATACTGTGGAAGAGGCTAATCCATCGGCTGAATCATAATGGTAATAAGGAGGGGTCTGAGAATAAAGGTTGGAATATAGAAGAAGATTAATTACGACTAGTAATAAACAGCACTTAACATATTTAGACGGCATTTAAGACGGCTTTTATTCTTTGAATAAATTCAGGGGCTTTACGGCGTGATATCTCCACCCTGCTGCCGTCCGTCATAGTAACGTAATTTCCGCCGATGTTAGAATATTCTTTTATGTACTTAAGATTAATTAGGTTGGCTTTGTGTATTCTGAAAAAATTGCACTTTGGGAGTGAGTCTTCAAAATCTTTTAATGTGCGTGAAATGGTCCTGTTCTTGCTCTCTTTAATTATAATTTTAGTATAGCATCCATCAGCTTCCAATCTTATAATATCATCAATTACGATCACATCGAATCCATGGGAACAAGGGAGTACTAATCTTTCATTTTGTAATGGGGAGGAGATTTTATCAAACTTTTCATGAATCGATAGAAGATGTCTAATGGTCTTCTTGAGTTCTTTAATATTGATCGGCTTAAGGAGATAATCAGCGGCTCCGGCTTTAACTGCTTTGATTCCGAATTCTTCATGAGCACTTACGAAAACGACCATAAAATTTCGGTTCTCAAATTGGTCAAGAAGATCAAAACCATCGAGCACCGGCATACTGATATCGAGGAAAACAAGATCCGGATTATGAGCAGATATAAGTTCTTTCCCTTTGAGAACAGATTCTGCTACATCAAGCACCTCAATTTCAGGGCAATATGATTCTACGATTGCTCTGAGATTTTCTCTGCCGGCGAGTTCATCGTCAACTATTATCGTCCTTAATTTAGTCAAGGTGCGTAATAAAAAATATTTTAGCTTTATTATTCATGGAAGACGAGCACACACTCCGGTGTTGTTTAATGAAAGCTACATAGAAATGTATAATAAGTCAAGAGGTATTATTTAGTATATTTATTCCGGCTTCATTAGGAATTGATTAATCCATTCTGCCATAGTTATTATCTTTCAGGAATATTTTTGCTTTGTTTCCCTCTTTGAAATATGATTGCTCCAATATTTTTAGATATTCTTTAACTATTGCTGCCGATTTTGTTTCGGGATAAAAAATTATCTTTAGATATGTTACTTAAAAACAAATAAAAAAAAATGCTCTCTCATTTTATTGAGAGAGCAATTTTTTGAGCGTCACGGACTATCACATAAATCGGGTATGTAAGCCCCTTCCACCGTTGTAAAGCCCTAACTAAAACGGCTTCTCGACTCACTATCAAAGTATGAGAGAATATATTAAATGTCAATAGAGAATAATTTTAATCTACCTCTTGTTTTGAACTATACAACGGTTGATTTTGGAAACAGAATAGTTTGTACTCTATTTCTTTTCCCGCTGTTGAATCCACGACAGGACTATACTAAGGATAATCGCAGTGCGAAAAGCTGTTTCCCAATCGATAACACCTGCCCCATGAACAATTAGGCTATAAAGAAAAGTCACAATTACGTTTACTAAAAGGGCGGCGGCAAAGATGACTACGAAGTCACTGGCGAATCTCTTAATGTTCATTTTCATATTTTTACAAGTTTATTGAATAAATTGAATTGCTATTTTTTTATTGTTGCATTAAAAAGCCACTTTAGTTTTTGATTGCAATCCATAGATTTCATGAAGATTAATCTGCAATTCCATCTTTGTTCTTGTCTTTAATTGCTTTGATTGACTGTCTAATTTTGTAATCTATTTTTGCTTTCGTTTGATATCAAATTCAGGCAGCTTTTGAATCAATTGGGAGGGATATTCTAAAGGTGCTCCCCTTTCCTAAATTGCTTTCCAATTTGATATTTCCCCCGTGAGCTTCTACAATTCTTTTAACAATAAACAAACCTAATCCGGTACTCTTTTCACCTCCGGTACTTTTGTTGCTGGTTTTCTGAAAAGGTTTGAATAACAGATTAAGTTCATCTTCCCCTATACCCTGACCTTGATCTTTGACAGATATTATTATTTCTTTTGTATTCTTAATTACCTCAATAAGGACTTCAGTATTTGGTTCAGAATACTTTAAAGCATTTGTTATAAGATTCGTAACCACTTGATTAATTTTATTTTTATCGACAGAAAGAATGATAGATTTTTCATCTGAATGAAAATGGAGATTAATTAATTTTTTATCAGAAATTGCTTTATTCAATATTACAATAGACCTAACTAATGATATAATATCAAGTTCCTCAAAATTTAGAGTAACCTTACCGGATTCAATTGCAGAGACATCCAGAAGTTCATTAACGTAATTTAGCATCTGTAAACTTAGTAAATTGATATTCTTAATAAACTCAAATTGTTCAGGCGTAAAATCATCTTTGTCTTCTTCAAGAAATTCGCAGTAACTAGAAATAATGCCAAGCGGATTGCGAAGATCGTGAGCTGCCATTCCAAGGAACTGATTTTTTTGATAATTAAGCTCAGCTAACTCTACATTTTTTTTATTTAATTCTCTTTGCATATTAGTCAAGTCATTAATAACCTGACTTAATTCATTGAAAACCAAACTGCCTTTTTCCCCATTTTTATCACCCGGAATAGTCTGTTTCTTTTCCAAAGAGCGTATAATATTTGTTTGTTCATTGTTAATTAGCATCATATCATTAATAATTATTTCAATATTTGCTTTTTCACGAGACCCAATAATAATCAAAGCATTATCAATTAGCGCACCACCCAAATATACCATTACAGATTCTGAATTATTATTAACTTCAAATTCCCAGCCGAATGTGAATTGGTCTTTCTTAATATGAATAAGAAAATCCAAAGATTTTCCTATTGACGTACTATTAAAAACATTAACAAATAATTTGCCGGACAAATCATCAATATTATTTAGTATGCTATTGTAATAGACTTTTTGAATGACACCATCAAAATCGCATAAGAGAAGAAACCCATTATTATGATTGTTCATTTATATTTTCTTTTAATTTGTTAATTGATTAGCAAGTTCGATAGCAGAGAGAGCATCAATGGCAGTACCATCTGCACCCATATCTTTCCACAATCCCTCAGCAATAAGAAAAGGATACCCACCAACAAATATTTTTATATCCTTTGTTTCGGGATTATTCTTAACTTTTTTTATAAGCTCTTCGACGTGCAACAGATTAAATGTCATTGTAGCGGAGATAGCGAGTAAATCAGGTTTAATGGAAGCGATCTCTTTAATGAGACTCTCTTGAGGAGTGTTGGCTCCATAAAAATAAGAATTCCAACCGTCCAATTCAAAAAGGTCTGCAACCATTCTGGGAGCCAGCTCATGTAATTCGCCATTAATGCACGATACGATTATCCTTTTGCCATTATTCTGTCCGGTAAATAGGAATGGATAAAGCTGGGACATAATTAACTGAGTTACAGCAGTAATATAATGTTCTTGCGCCACGGATATTTTGTTCATCTGCCAGAGCCGTCCAGTTTCTCTTTGAGTTACTTGAAATATGTTCAGGTAAATATCCCTTATTGAAACTCCATTATTTACATCACTCATAATTAGATCATAAGCGGCTTTTTTTTCACCCATGATAAGATAATTAAGATAATTTTCTGCGCTTACTCTATTGGGGTTGAAATCATCGATATATGATGAAGGGATTTTGGGCTGGCTTTTATAGGCTGCGATACCTTCATTTATGAAATTAGAGGTAATAGCATTCATTTCCGGGGGAAGCTTGGCAGCTAAAGCCTCTTTTAATAATTCTAAGTTAAGAATTATATCCTCATCACTCACCGATAGATTAGCAAAAAAAATCTTTGCCCATTTAAGATACTCGTTAAATAGCTCAGGCTTTCCCGCGTAAATACTTTCTGACAAATAACTTATATGATGTGCTGTATCTTCAAGATATAATTTAATAAATCTCTTTTTAGAATATTCATTACTGCTCTTGAAATATCTTAAAGAAGGGAGAAAGTAACTGTGAATTTACTTCCTACTCCTTTTTTGGATTCGACATTAATAGAAATCCGATTTAAATCGCAATAATTTTTAACCAATGCCAAACCAAGACCATTCCCCTCATATCTTCTGGAATAACCCATCTCTTCCTGCATAAATGGCTGGAAAATATTCTCCATATATTCTTCTGATATTCCAATCCCAGTATCTTCAATGCTAATATACAATTCTCCCTTTTCACTATTAGTTTTAATGATAATTGAAATTGATCCAACCTGAGTATACTTAAAGGCATTATGAATTAAATTCACGAATATTTGATAAAGACTATATTTATCTCCGTTAATAAGAGCTTTGGGAAGATCAGAATGATAATGAAATTCCAATCCTTTTTTTCTGATAAGAGGATCATATTCATTCCGAACACCATCGATTATTTCACTTATAATCTCTATCTCTGAGATCGATGGTTCATAGGTTCCTAACTTGATTTCGGATGTATTAAGTATTAGATCGATAGTGCGAATTAATCGACTGCTTGCAGTATCTATTCCGTCAAAATATTCAGAAAGTTCAGGAGTTAGATTCATTCCCAAAACTTCTCTTATCAAATTTGTAAAGCTTATAATTACACTCATGGGAGATCTAATTTCATGTGACATTTGGGCTAGAAACTCGGATTTGAGCTTATTCGAAAATTCAGCTTTTTCTTTCGCAGAGATAAGCGTCTCGATCATCATTTTCTTTTCAAGAATACGCCAGACACTATACATTAAAAGCTGAAGCTGAGTTTCATCAGATTCGTCATAGTCCCCCTCTTTATTGCCCACACCAACAACAGCTATAATTTTATCATTATCAAATATCGGGATAGTCATAAAGTTATTTAATTCAATATGCCCTTCGGGATACCCTTTTTTTAGCTGGTGATCGGACTGAAAATCATTTAATATGATTGTTTTACGCTGCCTTACTGCCTCCCCCCATATTCCGGTTTTATCCAATTCATAACATGTTTTTGGGTCTAGTACTTTACATTGCTTCATTACTTCATTTGACCATGAGTTAAGAATGAATTCTTTCTTTTCTTCATTATAAAAATAGAGATAACCAATCTTGCTGGAAGTTAATTTCATAGCCTCGCTAAGTGAGAAATCAAGCAAATCTTTCTCATTTTTTGTTTCATGCTCATAAATTTTTAATAAAATATTAAGCCGTTCATTATTCCTTTTAATATTATTTTCGGCAATCGTTTGCTTTGTTATATCTATAACATACCCTCTGATATCATTCAAATTACCTTTCTCGTCAAAATTACCAACTACATTTTCAACTATCCTAATTTTTCTGCCATCCTGTCGGAGAATATCCGATTCCATATGCTCAAGTTTTTTCTTGGCTTTTACAAGTTTTAAGAATTCATCGCGTCTACTGGAATTAGAATATAGTTTATATGCATTATAGTTGTATGCTTCCTCCGGGTTCTTAAAACCGAATATTTTTAGAAAAGAAGCATTGCAGTAAAGGAACTGCCCTTCGGGAGTAACCAGATAATCGCCTGTTAGGTCATCTTCAACGAATGCTCGGTATTTCTCTTCACTCATTTTAAGAGAATACTGTGCTTGTTTTCTTTCAGCATTAAGTTGAATATTATTAAGTGCAAAACTTATATCTCCCGATATTTCAGTTATTAATGAATGTTCATCAGGCTCATTAATATACTTATTATCCATTGAAATGGCTAAGATGCCATAATCATTTTCATGATAGAAAAGAGGGATAACAATTAATCCGAGATTCTTGTTGGCAATAACGTAGTGTTCAACCGGACAATCCTTTTCAAATTTCTCAATTATAACAGTTTCCCTTTTATCGAGAGCTTTCATAAAGCAAGGAATAAGAGTCCCTTTTTTCATTTCATTTTCAAAAAATGGGTAAAGAGATTTATCATCAGAGGTCATTCCATAATTGGTAATTTTCCCGCTATAATCGACGAGTATGCACATCGCTTGATGATACCCGCGTGCTTCTACGAGAAATTCTGTTGACCTCCGGACAAGGATATTTTTATCATCCAAGTTTGCAATTAATTTACTAATATTTCTTATAGTAGTTAATACAGAGTTTAGATGTTTCACTTTGTTAAGAAAACTGCCTCTCTCTATTGCATAGCTGATGGCTCTTTCTAAAACAAAACTATTAAGACGAATTTTAAGAAGATAATCCTGAGCACCCGATTTAATCAATTTTTTTGCCAGGTCTTCATCCTCAAGTCCGGCTATAAGTAGTATTGGCAGCTCATGATATTTTGTATAAATATTATCAAATGTTTCAATTCCTTTGCTATCGGGAAGATTTAAGTCAAGCAAAACAATATCGAAAGTATCCTTTTCCAGTTTATCCAATGAGTCATTTAGAGTTTCCGCTGCAGTCATAATATATTTAAACGAGGGAATTTCTTTCAGAAACTCAACAATCAGTATCTTATCTGCTCTATTATCCTCTACAAGTAATATTTTAATTATTTTATTGCTCACTTAAAATTTCTCCATATTTCCCATTATTCATTCTTTGGTAATTTAACAATTGTCATCCAGAAATCCTCTATGGATCTTACAATGTTTTCAAATTGATTAAGATCAAGCGGCTTGGTGATAAAGCAATTAGCGTGATTATTATAAGATTTAAGTATATCCTCTTCTGCTTTTGAACTTGTAATTATAACAACCGGAATTCGCTTGAGATTATCATCTGCTTTAATTTCAGCAAGAACTTCTCGACCATCTTTTTGGGGAAGATTAAGATCAAGCAGGATCAGATCGGGACACGGTACATCAATAAACTTACCCCTTTTTCGAAGAAAATTAATTGCTTCAACCCCATCTTCTACAATGAATAAAGAATTTTTTATTTTTGAATCCTTAAAGAACTCCTGAGTCAACCGAGAATCGGCTTTGTTATCTTCTACAAGCAAAATATCAATTAACTTGGGATTTGTTTCATTCGTCATTAGAATAATTTCCTTTTATTGGTATAGTAAAGTAAAATGTTGAACCATGACCCTTTTCTGATTCGAGCCATATTCTTCCGCCGTGCATCTCGACAATACGTTTGCAGATTGCAAGCCCTATACCTGTGCCCGGATACTTGTCTCTGCTGTGTAATCGCTGAAATATAATAAATATTTTTTCATAAAAATCTTTTTCGATACCAATACCATTATCCTGCACCGAAATTTTCCATTCTGATTTCATTTCTTCAGCCGATATATGAATTTCCGGAGGAATATCTCTTCTGTATTTGATTGCATTACCTATAAGATTTTGGAATAATCTTGTAAGTTGACTATCATCACCTAAAACAGAAGGGAGATTATCATTAAGAATAATAGCGGAGTTTTCAATTATTATTGATTGCAAACTCATTAGAGCTTCGCCTAAAACTTCTGAGAGATTCACGCTTGTAAAGGGTTTGACCTTAGAGGAAATGCGTGAAAATGCGAGTAGATCGTTTATAAGTGTCTGCATTCGTACGGCACCATCGATAGCGAATGCGATAAAATCATTTGCATCTGAATCGAGTTTATCTTTATACCTCTTACCAAGTAATTGAGTATAACTTGCTACCATCCGGAGTGGTTCCTGCAGATCGTGAGAAGCCACATAGGCAAACTGTTCCAGTTCTTTATTTGAATGTTCAAGATCAGACATAGCTTTTAATAATTTTTCTTCTGCATGCTTCTGTTCGGTGATATCTATTGACATTCCTGTTATTCCAATAATACTGTTTTCTTCGTCCCGTATAAAACTGGCATTTGTACTTAGAATTACAATGTGCCCATCTTTATGAAAGAATTTGCTATCGTATTCAAGCAAAGAAGCGAGATTATTACTGGTTTTTGAAAATGGTTGGATACTGTTTTCAGGCAATTGATTTGGAATAAATTCAAGAAATGATTTACCTATCAATTCATCCGGTTCATAACCTAATACATTTTTCGAAGCTTTGTTTACAAAAGTTATAATATCATTAGTATTAATCGACCAAATCAGGTCATGTGAGGATTCAACAAGAGTTCTATATTTATTTTCACTCTCTTGAATTTCCTTTTCTGAGTTCTTTCGGGAAGTAATATCAAGAATTACCCCTACAACCTTAAATGGATCACCATTTAAATCATATTCTAATTCTCCAATTGAGTTAACTACTCTTGGTTCCCCGCCATTCTTCGGAAGAACAGTATATTCCAAGTTATATTTTATCCCATGTTTGATTAAATCGATGATAGCACTATGAACTCTTTCCCTTTCAGGGATACAACTTTCGACTTCTTCAAAGGAGAAGCTGCTATCATCCGGAGTAAAGCCGAAAATGTGTTTAGCTGCATCTGATGCCCAAAATGAATTTGACTGAATATTATACTCCCAATTGCCAACTTTACCTAATCTCTGCGCTTTCAGATAGCGTTTTTCATTTTCCATTAATAAAAGCTCTGCTTCTTTCCGGTCTGAAGTTCTGCTTTGCACTAACTTTTTTATTTTTTTCTCTAATCGATATGAAAATGCCCAGAGAGCGAATATAATAATTATTAGTAAAGGTAAAAGATAATTAAGATTGGCATAGAGATCTAATTTATTAAACGAATAATTGGAGGATTGGGGGAGAAGAATTGTAGGTATGAGAAATAAAATAAGAAACCAACAAATTCTATTAATGCTAAGTATTAAACAGAACCGGTTCATATTTTCTCATTAATTATTTTGTAATTATCTACATCGCTAAGTATACTGATTTCCTAACTTAAAATAAATGAGAAAAGGAAAACTTGTCAATTCCGGATTAGGAATTTCTGCTCAGATATTTGAACAAAGACTTTCAAGATCAAGCCATTTCTTAAAAAGGATGTAACCCATTTTTCATCCTTAGGATCGATAGTTTTCCAACTCTTTATTCCGCATCTTATACAAGAAATATAGAAAGATATGGAGGAATATATTTGTCAGAAGCTCAGGATGTAAATATTGAAAAGAAAAAAAATGATAGTCGAATACTCAAGACGGATTCAATTATTGGAAATTTCTTTTCAGAAGTCTATTCAATTACTTCTTTTACTATGCGGTTCTTAAAAGAAGTTATTAAGCCGCCTTATGAGTTTAATGAAATTATGAAACAGTCTTTTCTAATTGGTTATAAATCACTTCCATTAATTGCTATAACGGGATTTATTATAGGACTGGTCCTTACAATACAATCAAGGCCTACGCTTGCAAAGTTTGGAGCTGAATCATGGCTACCTGCAATGGTGGCGGTTTCACTTATTAGAGAAATAGGACCTGTTATTACTGCATTAATCTTTGCAGGAAAAGTCGGTTCCGGAATAGGTGCTGAATTAGCTTCAATGAAAGTAACCGAGCAAATAGACGCGATGCAGGTATCTGATACTAATCCATTTAAGTATCTTGTAGTTACAAGAGTTCTATCAGCGACATTAATGCTTCCAATATTAGTAATCTTTGCAGATGCAGTTGGATTGTTCGGATCTTTTGTAGGGGTTAATATAAAGGGAAATGTAAGTGCCTACTTTTATTTTTCTCAGGTATTCCAAAGTCTCGCATTCGCTGATCTTTTTCCAGCGATAGCTAAAACATTTTTCTTCGGATTTGCAATTGGACTAATAGGCAGTTATAAAGGATACAATTCTACTAAAGGTACAGAAGGTGTTGGAAAAGCGTCTAACTCAGCAGTAGTATTTGCATCTTTGATGGTTTTTATAATTGATATGATAGCAGTTCAGATTACAAGTTTACTTCAATAAAATTTAATCGGTTTAATAATGACAGATAGCGAGAAAAAAATAAAAAGCAGTATCGATAATAATCCGGAAGAAATAGTTGTTGAGATGCAACATCTAAAAAAATCATTTGGTGATAATGATGTGCTAAAGGATATCAATCTGTTTATTAAGAAAGGAGAAAACTTAGTAATACTAGGACAATCGGGAACGGGCAAATCTGTACTTATTAAGTGTATTGTAGGATTAATAGAAATTGATAATGGCAAGCTTATAATATTTGGCAAGGATATATCGGAATTAAAACAGAAAGAATTAATTAAAATTTATAGAAGAATCGGGTTTCTTTTTCAAAGCGGCGCATTATACGATTCAATGTCGGTAAGAGAGAATCTTGAATTTCCTTTAAGACGGCAGAAAGACTCAATGAAGAAAGAGGAACTGGATAATCTAATTCAAGAAGCTTTGCATGAAGTAGGGCTTGATGAAGCAATCGATAAGACGCCTTCGGAACTTTCCGGAGGTATGCGCAAAAGATTAGGTTTAGCCCGCACCTTGATTTTAAGACCTGAGATTATGCTTTACGATGAACCTACAACGGGACTTGATCCCATAACATCAAAAGAAATAAGCAACTTAATAATTGCAGTACAAGAAAAATATCATACTTCTTCTATAATTATCACACACGATATTGAATGCGCCAGACTTACGGCAAATAGAATTATTGTTCTTAAAGATGGCGTATGCGCTGCAGAAGGATCGTTCGAAGAACTAGAGAAATCAACTGACCCATGGATAAGATCCTTTTTTGAATGACATTTAAGAGATAACTGAAGGCAAATAAAATGAAAAAAAATAGTACAAATAAAATTAAACTAGGAATATTTATTTCTCTAGGAATGCTGATTCTCATTTTAGGGGTCTATTTTATCGGGGAGCGTCAGCAGATGTTCAGAAGCACTTTTCGTTTGAATGGAGTATTCAAAAATGTTTCCGGACTTCAAATTGGTAATAATGTCCGATTGTTGGGCGTTAACGTCGGAACCATCGATAATATTACAATTATTAGTGATACCTTAGTAAATGTAGAAATAATGATTGATGAAGATGCACGGCAGTTTATAAAGAAGGATGCCATAGCAAGTATCGGTTCCGAGGGACTTATGGGAAATAAGGCGTTAATTATAAATCCCGGAACAGGCGGAAAAAAGAGAATAGAAAGCGGCGGTTTGATTGCTACAAGTATGCCAATTGACATCGATAGTATACTGTCAAAGGTAAAAACAACTATTGATTACACAGCTGCAATCACCGGTGATTTGGCAAGTATGACCAAAAATATTGAATCGGGAAATGGAACTGTTGGGCGTTTATTAATGGATCCGACAACTGCCAATAATATTGATTCAACTTTTATTAGTCTGAAAGATAGTGCAGTAGGTTTGAAATTACTCATGGAAAAAGCAAAAAGCAGCTGGCTGCTATGGGGTTTTTAAAGGGATTTAAGGCTAGTTAACGGTCTGGGTGTGTAAGTAATTTTGTGTAAATGGTTAAAGAAGACTTAGAAGCTAAGCGAAGTGAGGCGCAGCCGAACGTAGCTTAGCTTCAGAATTTTGCCTGGTTCCTATATTAATTAATTGTTTATGAAGGTATTGTAAATGAAAATGTAGTGCCTTTGTTAATTTCACTTTCTACTTTTAATTCACCGCCATGCTTTGCTATCATTTCCTTGCATAATAATAAGCCTAATCCGGTTCCGCTCTCATTTGCAGTGCCTGTTCTACTTTCCTTATTTCCTATTAGGAATAGTTTATCGAGACTCTCCTTCTCGATACCAATACCGGTATCAATAACCGATAATTCTATCTTGCCATCTAATTCCTTTGCAGAAAGAATAATATTTCCGCCGGGCTTAGTAAATTTTATCGCATTAGATATAAGATTCCTGATTATTGTGGATAACATATTAATATCTGCATTGACAACAATTGTATTATCGATCGTATAATTAAATTTAATTTTTTTATTAAGTGCCGTTTGTTTCACCAATGCAATTGTCGGATACAATTCTACCAATAAATTAAAAGGTTCGGGATTATAAATCATCTGCCCCGTTTGTAATCTTGACCAATCGAGTAAGTTTTCTAATAGTTTATATGCACTTTGGCTCAAAGCTTCGATACTACCGATGAATGAAATTTTTTCTTCTTCAGATAAATCCGAAAATTGAGACGATAAAATTTGTGAGTAACTTATTAGCCCTTGAAACGGGCTTTTGAGGTCATGTGCAATGATGGAGAAAAATTTATCCTTCGTAGCATTCAGTTCCGCAAGTTCAAGATTTTTTTTAATATTTTCTTCTTCGGCAATTTTCCGTTCGGTAATATCTCTTTCTACAAAAAGAATACTTGATGGTTTTCCGGTTGAATCGAACAATAGAGTAGTATTAATATCTATATGAAATCTCGTTCCGTCTTTTCGAATTGCTAAATATTCTGAAAGTTGATTACCCCTTTTCCCTTCGATCAATTGATACATATTTTCAGTTAACCTTTTATGGTCTGAAGGGTCAATAAAATCAAGGGAAGGTCTTCCTACTATTTCATCCCTCTCTTCTGAATTATATCCATACATCTTGGCAAGTTGAACAGACATTAGGAGCATCTTTCCATCGAGAGAGAGCATTCCAATTCCATCGGGGGATGCTGTAATTAAGGCTTCCCATTTATGACTGCTCGTCTCTAACTCTTCCCGAGCTTGTGTATGCTTTTTAATTTCGTTATTCAATTCTTCATTGGTTTTTTGAAGTTTTTCATTTACTTCCGAAAGTTGAAGTGTCCTCTCTTCTACCATATTCTCCAAGTATTGATTTCGATCGGAAAGCTCTTGCATCGGATACACTTCGCCATCACGCACTAAATAATATGGAATGGAAATACTGCTATGAACAATTTTCCAACCTTCCGGTTCATTGCGGAAGATTAAAACTAAACGCGCTGTCTCACGTGAAAGTATATGATCTTTGATTGGTAAATGTATTTTAAAGAATCCGGTGGTTACTACGATATTATCTGCTAATGCTTGACATGATAAATCTTTCATTTCTATACGGAGCGATTCTTTAACCTGATCAAAATCCTGACGAGTAATAGCAATCCATTCCTCTTTGTCTTTAACAAGGAAATCGCCTCCGCCGGTGAACCCGGAAAAGTTATCGCTGAAATAAGTTGTTAATAGATCATCTCGACCGGCATACATCTTAATATACTCTTCAAACAACCGGCGAATAGTTTCTTCATCGGGTAGTGATTTTATTTCATTATTCTTCTTTTTCATTTATTATTTTAAATATTTATTGAATGGGAAATAATATTACATCATAAAATATATTTTTTTAAAAAGGAACCAATGGGTAAGAATACTTTATGCGAATATACTGCAACCTTCTGCATATATTATCGATTCAATAATAGTAATGTTTAATTGAGGATTGAATTATTTACAAGGTGAATAGACATCATTTAATTTGTAATTGATTCATTATTTAATAATGAGTTTTAAGCTATAGTACTTTTGCCATTCATATTTAATCGAGTTTTTGAATTACAAAAAAATATTGTTAAGCTAATAAGATACCAGTTTTCATTATCTCTTTTGCGAGAGGATTTTCGGTAGTAAACTCTTCTGAGGAGGCCAATGCAATATCAATATCGCTCCATTCGGTATAAATACCTCTGGAATAACTACCGAATAGATAATCACTCTTCAATTTGATATTATTCTTTTGAAGTAATTGCAGATACTTTTCTATAATACTTTTTATTTCAAAAGGGATTTTATCCACTTAAAAGATTCCCTAATTTTAGATAAATTTTCATCTGCTAAATCTTTTGTACACAATTTATAAAACTCATTTTTATATTCAGGGTATCTTACTTCAAGATTAAAGTCATTTACTCTATCAAGAAATAGTTTCATATCTTCATCGATTTTCAAAAAAAAGACAATTCAGCAAGTCTTACAAGATTATGAATCTTTGGTGGGATAGTATTTTTATTTCATAAATATAATGTATAACAGCAAAAGTGTCTCAATAATAGTTAATGCTATCAAATATTGGGATAATCTTGCAGAATGAATTGATTTAGTTTTAATTTCAGTGCTCGTATTTTCATTTATCTGCTTTATGACTTCATTCTTAATGAAATTAACTAAATCTGTGTTCCTCTCTTTATTAATTGATGATTCATTATTAACTTTTTCAATAATAGATTTCGAATCAGCTACTATTTGGTCAAAAACTTTTTTAGATTCATTAGAGACTTTTGTCTCTATTGATTTAATATTTGATATAAGATTATCACTAGTCGTTTTTTGGGCAGAGAATTTATCTTTTATATCGTTAATTGCTTTTTCAGTATTAGTCTTTGCAGCATCTAACTTCGGCGTATTTTCATTTTGAATTTTTATTAACTCGTTTAATTTTTCCTCTAATTCATCTTTTATATTATTTATTTTCGTCGTTAAATTATCATTATTTGTTGTAACAGTATTTCTAAGCTCACTTATAGAAGTCCTCAATTGTTCGACTTTAGGATCAATTACTTTAATAGCGGCATCAGCAATAAGTTTATTATAATTTTTCTTAAACTCACCCACTGCACCTTCAAAATCTTTAGTAATATTATCACGCAATTCCTTTGAATTTTCCTTTAAGTCTTCAACAAACAATTCATTCATTAAATTTTTTAATTCATTTTTAGCTTCTTGCATAATTACCTCTAATTATAGTGTAGCTGTTTTTCATATTCTTTAATTATAAGTGAAATGAAAAGTATATCAAGAAAGGAATCTACCGAATTTGTTTTACCTAATTTACTTAGTAGTTTATCCTTTTCTGATAGTATTTCTTCTTTCATAAAATTTAATATGCTTTTATCGGCATTCAGTTCTGATTGATAGTTATTTATTTCATCAGAATATTTTTTTTCAATAGTTTCTTTTTGTTTTTCACACATGCTAATACTTGTTTCTAATCGTACTTTATCAGTATTATTTAATTCTATACGACTATTTAATTTTCTAATTTCTTCCTGTGATTCGTTTATAAATTGGACTCTTTTTCCTATAATAAATTTATTATAATTATTATCAATCTCGAGATTTAAAGTTCTTATCTGGTCATTTAATTTATTTACGTGTTTTTTGTCAGGTCCTATTGGTCCAAAACCAATATTACGTCTAATTTTTGAAACCATTGCTCTTATTTCTCTAAATATTTCTGCTACTTCTTCATTCCACTTTTCTGTGCATTCAATATATATCCATTTATTTGTTTCATTTACGTTCTGTCGGAATCTTGTTTTTTCATCATCAATTTTTTTTATAATGTCATTCCTAATCAGCTTTCCAAAATACTGAAGAACACCTGGTAATAGAGGTGTGTTTCTATATTCTTCTCTTTCTTTATTTAGCTTTTCTACTTGCTCTTCATTAATTTGGTTGTTGAAAACGAAATTATTTTTATTTTGTTCTAAATTATTAATTTCTGTTTGCTTTTCATTTAGCAGCCGAACTTTTTCTGCTGTTTTTTCATTAATCAATTTTAAAAGAAGAGATGGTATAATTGAAAGGCGTTGAACAGTATTTCCGCTTTCACCAACATTTTTTATATCCTCTTTAATCTCTTTCCAATAAATATCCATAACAGAATCAATTTCATTAAACTGTTCGGTAGTATATTTTGTCGGTAAAATATTTTTATAAGAATCTCCAAATTCAAAAGGGAATATTTTTACATTATCGGGTACATTATCCGGATTAGTAATATCATTACCTGCCTGTTTACGATAGTGATCTCTAATATGATCCGACGAAATTAATAATTGATTAGAATTAATTAATTTCTCTATTGAATCTGCAGAATATGATCGTGTAATTATCAGCCTATACCGTTCCGGCACGTATTTCCAGCCATACATATCTGACATAATCTTATTATTAAACAGATCACTTGCACTATGAATTTTATCCCCTGATTGAAACACCAATATAAGGGCTGATATAGGAATAAATTTTTTTATTATCTCTTCTACATGTGGTCTTTCTTTTTCATTAGTTGATTCAATCCCGGGTAAATCACAGATTTGAATATCAAATTCATTATTTTGATTGAAATAACGCTCGGGAATTTCTATTATAATTTCATCGTATTCATTGAGTGTTTGTTCTTCTACTTTTTTTCTTAAGGAAATTAGTTCCTCCCTTATGCCGTCTTCATTTTCAAATTCCAAAACTTTATCTGAATAATGAACTTTAAATATCTCTTCAGGAATTTTTTTATAAATCATAGCTGTAGGTGTGGCGGCACTTCCCTCTTTAGAACCGCATCTTAATATATTATGAATGGTCTCCAAGCATTCGGACTTAATATCCATAAGTTTAAGAAGAAAAGTGGTTTTGCCTACTTGGGATTTACCAAAGAGCGAAACCGGAATAGTTCCGCTCATAGAATTACGAATTATTTCTCTAAATTGCTCATCTTTGATAGAATCAATATATTCATTAACTGCTCTATCACGCCAGACTTTTCTATTCTCATATTTAGGAAGCCATAAATCAATTAATCCGCTCATATTCTTTCTGCTATTTTTTCCTCAATTTCTGTAACAGTTTTCTCTAAATAATTAATTTGCGAATAACAATTTTGAATATTTGCATATTCATCAGCAAGATCAAATCGTCTTATGAGCAGATCTCTTAAAATGTTTTCAAATCTTTGCATATTATCATCATAGCTTTTTAAGAATTTATTTATTGTGAAATCCTGCATTTTATCAATAACAAACCTTGCCGTTTGTTCATGTCTATCCACTGATTTATTTAATTGATCCAGTATATAGATAATCATACCACCCCCGGCCAAAGCAGCAAGAATCCAATTGAATGATGCCGCAGCCATTACAGAACCCCCATTGGCTGCATTATGTGCCACTAAGCCAAATAAATCCACCCCATTCCCTTCTAATATATCTAAACCAAACAGTGCCCCTAGTCCAATAACAACTTCCCTTTGATTTTCTTCATACATCTCTATTATAGTTTTTTGATTATTTATCCCTTGGACATTAAGTCCTTCTTCTGAACCATTAGCTAAAATATAATTAAATCGAAAGTTCTCAAGAATCAATAAAGGTAAAACACGGATATTAAACATTAGATCAGTAGAGAACTTAAAATCTTTTTTCTCTGGATGAAGAATTGCGTATATATCATTTATTGTATCTTCTTTAAGTGGAATGCTTTCTTCGCTATTGCCATTTTCTCCGGATAATAATTTTTCTGTTTCATACTTTGTATTTCCGATAGTGGGCAAATTCATTACAATGTTATGATCTCGCCATTTTTCGTTGGCAACTCTATTTAGTACGATCTTAAACTCATCTTCGACATTATTATTATTACTGTCTCTTACACATCTACTTATAAGCTCTTCCAAATTCTTTCTGACTTTTATACTTTTAGAAAAATAATCTTTTATACCGCGAATCATCCCATCAAATCCTCCGAACTGATTTATTAATTCGTTTGTTAAATTTTTATTGATCCGTTCAAAAAAGAGTCTAAAAGTTTCTTCTGTGTCCTGCTTAAGATCAGATTTAATTTCGTCACTTGCGGCTCGGAATTCTCTAAGCACTCTTTCGACTTGCTGATATTCACGATTTTGTTCATCTACATCTGCTCTTCTTAATTCCACCCTGATTGAGGCAATAAGCTTATTATATTCTCCAATAAGATTATTTATATTATTATTTTGAGTTTCCAGTAAATTATCTTTTGGAATACAGTATCTATTCATGGATTTAAGTACATCTTCTTTCCAATTTTTAGGACCTTCAATTCCTGTCCTTATTATTCTATCCTCCTCAACATTTCCTAAATCTCTTTGAACTTTTTCTCTAAGTTCAACATTGCTATCATCATTATCTGACCAGGTAATTAGAAACAAAGGGTCAGCCTCTCTGAATTCTCTATTAAGTAAATCTATTAGATCCTTATTGTTTTTATGAGCATAACATTGTTGATTAAATAAAATTAAACAGTTGCTTGCTGCCCGCAATGCCGAAAATGTTAATTCTTTAAGGTAGTCTTCATTTGCTTGAAATCCCGGCAATAAAAGGAAACTTTTATTCGAGGAATTAAATATTTTATAAGGGACCGTTACCTCTAATAAAAGATCATCCTTTCCATACGCATGAGAAAGTTTTTGAAATTCTTCCTTATTTTTTAACTGCAATATTTCTATTGAAATTTTTCCATCTTTTTCCACTGCTCGATGGACAAAATAGCTTTCCGCATTTTCACTTTCGGTTACTAATATAGGTATAGTTTCACCTTGTCCTTGATTCTCCATAAAAGGGGATGTTTCAAAAGTATAGCCATAAAGTGATCTTATTAAAGTACTTTTCCCCACTCCTTGAAGACCAGCTACGGCTACAATATATTTATCATATAGCAGAGACATTATATGAGATCTTCGTCGAAGTTTACCAATTGTGTCTTTAATTTTTTCAATATTATCATTCGTATGGAGTTGTATTAATGAAGAAAGCATCTTATTTGATGCGGAGATAAGATTATGAAGTTGCAATGTTGCAGTTGGCATATTGACCCCTTTAGACTATTTCCCGGATTATTTATTAATATTTATTAATGCTGAAAAAACAAAATTTTTCCAAACTTTCCTTAAAAAATCATACATAATTTATTATATCTGACTTAATTGAATAAACAATCTTTTAATAGTTATAACATAAGTAATTAAAGAAATGTTAGCAAGAATATTATGATTTTTTGGTATAAGAAAATTTGGGAGTGCTAAATTAAATTTATGATGAGTAATATTAGCGACTAAGTGATGTACATAGGCTCTGTAATTTCAAATTATTTTACAGCAATTTTTTAACTGCGGGGAGGAGGTAGGCTTTCTTGGGGTGGAAATCAAACCGGATTTTTTCGATCTCTTTCAAATATTCTTTCTCTTTATCTATCTCTTTAATCGAAAATATTTTCTTTATTATCTCCTGCAAATCACTATCGCCTAAAAAGAAATTTTTCATCTTCCTTTTTTCCAGTTCAATGAATTTTATTCGCTCATCATAAGTACCCTTGATATAAATATGCGATACCTTAATTTCTCTATTTAAATTGCCGCGTCTATAAACTCTGCCGTTTCTCTGATCAATAACCGCAGGATTATAATGCCAGTCAAAATGAATCACGGTATCACTGAATTCATCGAAATCCAATCCTTCATTGCCCACCTGACTAACGAGAAATACAATTTTTGCATTACTCTCTTTATTCATTTGTTGGATAGCATTTAATAATGATTTCCTCTCTTTTACTTTAGTGGTAGTTCCATCCATTCTAATTACTTTTATTCCGGGCAATGATTTCTTTAATCGTTTTTCCAATATTTCAATCGTGGGAATAAACCGGCAAAACACCACAATTACGTTTTTGTCTTCCAATATTGATTCATTTTCAATCAGTGAAATTAATGAATCAAATTTTTTCTCAAACACCAAATGCTTTCCGCCAAAAAGTTTTTTTATCGCAGAATATTTTCCCGATTGAATTGGTTTTCGCAGTGAATTAGCAAATGCCGGTTCGCTTGAAACTAATTGCGATAACTTAACGCTGAACATCTCCTTTTCATCTTCTTGCTTACTCGATATAATATCACGGAAAAGCAGATATTGAAGTTTTTCATCATCATTTAATAAGCATTCTTGCGGAGCAATATCTAAATGCTTTTTATTGTTCCTTACGATTACATCTCTCAGGAAATCATCGAGTCCGTTCTTTCTTCCGTGAGTCGAAATAATTTTTGGTCTTTTTAGCTCTTCTTCATTTTCTGAAATTAAATCCCCAACTTCATTATTAAATGAATTAACCAAATTTTTTATCTGCTCTTCATCTATTGATTCAGCACTCTTTAACTTTTCTATCTCATTATAAAGCGCTATTAATCCCGCTTCAATAATTTTTATTATAGAATACCTTTCATAATTTGGAGTTTCCAAAAGACTTATCAGATGCATAAACTCACTAAGATTATTTTGAAATGGAGTAGCAGTCAATAATAATAATTTGGCATTCATACTATCATTGAGCACGGCATAGATTTTCCTAATTGCCGATCCATCTAATTTTGTTTCAATGCTCTCGTCAGAATCCTTATATCCCGATTTTACAATATGCGCCTCATCTGCAATTATATAATCAAAATAATTTTTGGGGAATTCAATTTGTTTATCTTTTTTAAATGTTGCATTTGTTTTACTATTCTTTGTAGCCGGCAAATTGCCGAAAGAGGTTATCCATATTCCCTGCCGGGTATTATTAATATACTTCCACTGCCGTTTATTAGTAATTATATTTTCGCCTTGAGAGGTCTGCAAATAATTCTCGAGAATATTTTTTTTCTTCGGAGTGAGATCCGATTGCTCAAGGAATCGTTTTAAATCGCACCATTGCGCAGGTTCATCCTCGTCTTTCCATTCCCATTTACTCCTAATCGCCGGAGCAGCGATAATTAGAACACGAAATCTATTTCTTCCGCTCTTAGCAGAATTTAATAATAGCTTACTTATAATCGATAATGCTTCGAACGTTTTGCCGCCGCCTACTTCATCGGCAAGCATTACGCCCCTTAGGTATTTATACTTATTCCATTCGTTTGATAATTGAGGCGAAGAATAATATTTTAATATCTGCCAGGCGGTTGCCACTGCAAGCTGCTGTACCTTAACTGTTGATAAATTCAGTTCCTGCTTGCCATTAATTTTCCCCGTAATAAGATCACTGATGCGTACCATACTAGTACTTTTTCCATTGATTGTAAAACTTTTCGATAGAGGATTCATTAAATTTCGAATTATCCCGATGAGGTTTATTAATTCTGCTTTTACATAGCTCTGTTATTTGATGTAGCTTTTTCTTATCAAAACATTTTAATAGTTGTAAAAGAAAATAAATCCCTTCGCCGCCCTTAATAGTTTCTATTAACCTGCTCAATTCCGAGTAATGATATTCATTAAAATATTTTCTTCTTTCCAAGTGAGCTATTTTACTTTTAACATTATAAAAATACTGCTCCAAATAAGGAGGCTCTACTATTACCGATTCTAGTACCTTGGTTTTAATTCCCTCTCTCTCTATTGCCTCGGTGAGCACTTCTCTATTTACGCTGTCGATAGGATATATTTCGTTAAATAAACTTTCGCCTATCTCCTTACCTCTTTTTTCAAATTCCGTTTCATCAAAAACAGTAACGAGATATTCTGTTTCTTCTATTTCAACTCGAACCGATTGACTGCTCGAATTCAGTTTATATGAATAAATATCATTATAATTATTATGACCTCTAATAGTAACTGATTCACCGTTTACGATTATTCTCTCCGCTTGCTCTTTATAAGGCAGATAGAAATAAAGATTAATTAACTTATCGTTTAATTTCTCCGCCCATATATAAGGAATCAAAGGGAAGCTCTCTTCTCTCTCATCCGCTAAATTTGGGTCTTCCTCCCATTCGCTTAAAGGAACGGATTTCTCCCAACCGCTATTAAACCAATCCGCAATTATATTTTTATTTTTATCGGAAATTATTATTCCCGTTTCATAATTTGCTTTTTCATCTAACGACATAAAAAAACCTTGCCTGCTAAAATTTGCCGAGCCGATAAATATTATTTCTTTATTGCCGTATTCAACTGAAATGATTTTTGCGTGGAAGCCTTTTCTAAGACTTCTTCGCTTTGGTTCATAGATTTTTAAGTCCGGAAATAATTTACATTCTTCCGGTATTGGATAATTATTTCTAAGATAGAGATGCACTTCCTTTGGATTAATAAAATCAATAAACTGCGCTACATCACCTCTAAAATCTTTCGATAAATAAGGAGAAGCGATTTTTATTATCGGTTGCTCTTCGTGCGATAAATATTTTTTAAGAATTGAATAGATGGACGTATCTTCTGAATTATGAATAAAATTTAATTCACTCTCATTTGACTTTCGTTCCTCTAAGTAACGCAATTTTGTGATGGCTGCCGGAAGAACATTCGAACTTGTTAAAGTACATTCAGATAATGACTCAATAAAATCAATCACATCGTTATAGATACCGGAATTAAAATCTAATTCAGTTTCGAGACAAATTTCTTTTTCCCGCGTGAAACTATTTTTTGCAAGATTCGAACTGCCGATTAAGAGCTTGGCATTTACCTCCCCTTTAAGAAGAGCAAGCTTAGCGTGAAAACAATTTTCTTGATGAACATTCTCGAGAATTACCGGGATGCAAACGATACGGTTCCCCCAGTTATTTTTTAATGAAACTCCCTGCCTGTAATCGTATAGTATGATAACATTTGCGTAAGTATTCTCCGCAATTTTTTCGATTACTGCCTTATCTAAAGTAAATGTTAGATATACTGCGAGATTATGAGGGAACGCATTGAGCACTTGGAAAAAATCTTTTCTACTTTTCATTGCAGCGATTCGTTTAATAAAGAAATTAATGCTGTATGTTTGAAATCGTACATATAATCATATCGGGTTCTATTTAGTAAAGCATTCCATCCCTCTTCGTCAAAAGTTTTATCTTCAATCGGGATGTAGTGATCGCCCGATTTTTCAAACCAACATTTCGGTTCCGGGCGTAAACTTAATTCGTTTTTATATTTATTAGGAATCTTTTGATATAGCTCATCTGCTTTCTTCCAAGCCGATTTAGAATCCTCCTTATTCAAATCTTTATCTACTGCAACAATAAATGCCGCAAACCAATCATTTAATGATTTGAAAGGATACTTTTTTTCCGAGAAAAGAGTTCTGCTTTGGATGCGCTTTGCGAGATTGGTAGAATTTTCAAATAGCAGATAAATATCATTGTAGTAATCAGGATTTGTATTATAAATAGATTGATGGAGATATTTTAGAAATATGTTTTTATATTTATCTGATAGAAGATGATTACCGCAGAATAAGCTATGCTTTTTTCTCGATAATTTCTTGAGAATGTCTTCTAAATATTTTTCATTTCTATTATCCAATAAACCATCTTTACTCAAAAATTCTTTTAGAATATTTTGTTCATCGGGATTATCTATCCGATATTTTTTAATAAACTCATCTGTATTAATAACCTTATCGGAAGAAGCTCCATAAATTTTGAAACAATTCTGGATTATCCATCTTCCGTCATCACCTTTGAAAGGATTAATTTTAATTCGGGAATTGCCTAAAACATTTTTGCCTTTGAGAGTATCTGATTTTTCCTTCCAGCTAAAGACCAAAAGCTTTTCTAAACGCAGTTGAACTTCTTTTTTTTGAGATGATTTTATATTTTGATTGAGGCAAAACCAATCGGCAAAATGAGTAAAGAAAAAGTAGATCGGTTTTCTCACCGTACCGGAGAAAGGCAAGTACTTAGAGGCGAGTTTTTCAGTGAAATAATCAAAACCGAAAGGGTCTCTCTGCCCCGTCTCAAACTCCGTAGGCTTAACCGAGAAAATATTATAATCAACCAGCATAGTAGTCAGAGGAATGTGAATAAAAGTATAATGGATAAATTAGTTATAATTGAAATTAATTATAACATTTTATATAAATAGTTAGTGCACTCTATCATTATTTAATAATGAGATTCATTTGTAATCTTTTTAAACATGAGCTTGATTATGCAAAAATCGTATATCAAAAGCAATTGGATTTTTCCCCTCTTGAGTTGGAGATTTTGTTTGAAATAAAACAAACACTCCCTCACGAATATTAGAAGCTTCATCTTTTACGTTACTAAACCTAAAATAATACTCTTTATTATCTTCACCGGATATAAAGCCAAATTCCCTATCTCTTCTTAAACTCTTTACTTTACCTTTCATTTTCTTGACAACATACTTATCGCTTTCTAATGGATATTTTTCTTTCCAAAATTGTTTAAGATAATTATAAAGAACCTCCATATTATTATAAGAGAAATCATCAGATTCATTTTTATATTTTTTTAAACTATCTGAAATTTTTGAACCAATTTTCCAACCCTCCTTTTCTCTTATCATTTTTACTAATAGTACATGCAAATAGGCATATTTCATATCATTAAGAGCTTCCATAATTCGAGCAATATTGTAAAATAATCCTAACTTATATTTGTTATCTCCGAAACTTTGTGTTGCATAACAAGCATGTTTTAGAGCTTCTTCGTATTGGCCTGAATCATAATATAACGCAGATAGTTCAGCATAAATAAACCAATCCTTCTTTCTTTTAAGTATTTCTTGTAAATCTTGAATTGCTGTATTAATATCCCCTAATTCTTTTTTACATAAAGCTATTCGCCTAGCAAACCATATATCATTATTGTGATGAAATTTTGAAAATAAAATGAGAGCTTCATTGGACAAATTAAAACATTCTTCAAATTTACGAACTTCGAGCAAAGCTTTTGTTTTATATGAATACCATGACTCTTTGTCCGAAGCCATCTCAACAGTTTTCATCTTCCCCTTTATCTTTGTCTCAAACATTTCGCATTCTTTAGAAAGAGAATTTTTATCAATTTTTCCCAACAATTCATTTATAGATAACCAGTTTGGTTTAATTTTATGGGATTCCACTTTCAAGAATTTTCTAAATAATTTGGAAAAAGAACTATATTTTGATTTACTATCCAAAAATGGCAAAATATTTTCAACAGCTTTGAATAAGTAATCTTTCTGGTTTGTATTTGGAGTTACCTCTGAGAATTTTTCATCTTCCATTCTTCTTAATATGTCAAAATCTTCTTCTTCATTTTCTCCTATATTTATTTCGCTGATATTTTTATATTTATAATATAATAACCAACCATATTCTTTTAGAATGAATGTATCTTGATCTTTATTAATCTCAATTCCCATATACTTAATAAATTCAATCCCCTTATCTATCCATTTTAATTTGCGATAACACTTGATTAGATCACAAATCAAGTAGTTATTTTCTAATACATCTGCCTTAGAAATTTCGCCTGATTTGAAAGAGTTTTTAAAAATATTTATGGCTTCTTTATAATCATCTTTTTTGATCAATTCTTTTATATCTTGATCGAGTTCATAAGTTTTTTCCATTTGAAATTATATTTTATTTTAAAGATATTCTGGATAATAATTTTAAATATTGCTCGACAATTTTTCTAACTAAAATGAATTTTTAAAATACGATTATAAATTACTTTGTTATAATTTTCTCTACAAGGAATGATTTTTGTTATCCTCTTTAATGAATCAAAGAATAGATCATAATCAGAATTATCATCCCTAAAATATACGGTTGTTTTGTAATGATAATCTGATACTTTTGATATTGATATATTCATTCCGTACTTCCGATATTCTGAAATTATTTTTGATATTGTATTATAATTAACATCATTTTTATCAAATGCCTCACTACCCGGATTATCACTAAAACTGATAAATTTTTTATTCTTCATTTTGTGCAGATTTGCTTTTATATCAGAATTGAGAATATTTGCATTATCAACTAAAGTTACATTTGAAACCACATAATCTTTTTTATAATGAATTTTAATTAAAATAGAATCAGAATTAATTCTAAATCTATACTGCTCTAAAAATTGATGATGCAGATCATTTTCTAATTTAACACTTGGGGGTAGTTCTTTTATTACCGAAGAATAAATTGCTCTCATAAAAGGCTCAGTTCCACAAAAATTATCGGGCAGTTTTATTTTATTTTCTTCAGTTTTATCATCAGCTTGAACTTCAATTAATTCCGGTTCATCATTAATATGTTCTATTGAATTCTCATCCATGTTAATAGGTCGCAGTATAGAGTACTTAGGTATATTAGTAACGTACAGTAATTTTTCAGCACGCGTTATTGCGGTATAACTCCACCTTAGAATTTCTGGTTTTAATCCTTTTCGTTCAAAAAAATCGATAAAAACATTTTGCCAAGCACCGCCTTGAGCTTTATGACATGTAATTGCGTATCCAAATTTTATCTGAAGTGCATTAAAATATGGGTCTGATTTAAGTACTTGTTTAAATTCATCCGAAGAAGGTTTTAGTTGAGGGTTTCTTCGTCTAAATTCCACATATAATGCCTTTGATTCATCAGAAGTAATACTTGCTTGGCTATTATATAATAAGTTTTCCAAAACAATGAATTTTACATTATGCTCAATTCCAGAAATATCATTGAATTTTATATACATTCGTCTGAAAGATAAATTAACATATATAGTATCCTTTCCACCATTTTTTTTATTTCCCTTATTCAGCGGTACGCTCCTTAATTCTGGTGTAGGATCTACACTATCTACTTTACCCATTTGACCATTCATTACATCTATTTCCGCACTGTAATTATTTTTTACAACCATAATTTGATCCCCAATGGTTATTTGGTTTTTACCCGGGAATAATGTTTCTCTTATTATATTATTATAATTAGAGGCAGAAGGATTCGAATAAGTGATAACAATGGAAGAAGCATCTACTTTATTATTGGTTACTGTGAAATAGGATTTTATGAAATTAGATTGGTCCGTTTCTATAATTTCTTTTTCGTCAGTAGTGAAATCCAAGTAATTAGATCGTTTTTGATTAATTGCATCTCTATATTCAGTGGCTAATTTTAATATATTACTGTTTTCTTTTTGTCTAATTACATCGGTTAAAGATGAAGTTTTGCATTTTATATTAAACTCATCTTTTAAGTATTCGATATCAAGTGCCGGACTTGAATTCATTCCAATGGGTGGAAGTTGAGCATCATCTCCCACAAATATTATTTTTTTCTTATTATCATTACCATCAAAATTAATATACCTCAATAGATCAAATAATAATCTTCCACTACCAAATCGTATAAATTCATTTTCACTATATATATCTGAAATCATTGAGGATTCATCAACTATAAAAATAGTACCATGCTTATTTTCATTATTAGCAATATCATAATAATATTTATATGTAATTCCACCATGTTCATTGCTAATTTCGTATTCTTTAAGATGCTTTATATAATATATACTTCTATGGATTGTTGAACTGTTAACTTTTTGCTGTTCAGTAAGGACTCGGGTAGCGCGACCCGTAGGTGCCATTACACAATAATCTCTATGAATACTATCTAAATATTTTATTATTCCACCGATTAGAAATGTCTTGCCTGTTCCGGCATAACCTTTCAAAACGAAACATTGCTCATCGTCATTATTAATAAAATTTTCAATCTCGCCGATTGCCTCTATTTGCGATGGGGTTAAGGTGGCTTCATTAAAAGTTTCTCGAAAACTTTTTACATTATTATTTGTTACTGTACTTGGAGCATCCCCTATTCCCGGTTCTAATTTATCGCCGGGATATGGTATTAATCCTTTTCCTGCTTTTTTAAATTCGGTAGTTCTATTTTTTAAATCAGTTACTCTTTGTTGTACATGTTTCGGAACATCAATTAATCTTGAAAAACTTTCTATAATGATTAGATAATTTTCTAATTCATCAAAATCAACTCCTTCTGCCCGCATGTGTCCTATAAAATTTGTTCGTACATTTTTCATATTCCGAATAGTTGACTTAAACTCATTATTTGAAGCCAAATGATTAATATGGTAAGAATTGCGATCTGCAAGTTTAAGTAAGGTTAATAAATCCAGATGACTTATGGAATTCCAAGAATCATAATTTCGTTGTTCTTCAGAAGTTCTATTAAGTGTTTTTTTTACTATTTCCCAATATTGGTTACCTAGGCTTTTCAGAAAAATATTCTCAAGCCACTTGTAAAAATGATTTGTAATACTTTTTATGACAGCAGAAGTTTCATCTGATAACCAATTAAGTTCGGAGTTGATCATAAGGTCTCATAAAATAGATTAAATTGTATTTCCTTTTTCTCCTATACAATTAAATTCAAAATAATTCTCGTGTATAGAAAATGCTAGTTTTCTATACATGATGATGTTCTCGTGTATAGAAAATGCCACTTTTCTATACATGATAAACTTATCTGTATAATATGTTACTCACTATTCAATAAATGAACTTTCAATCATGATTATGATTTATCGTCCTAATTGATTGAGAATTATCCACAATCGGATCAGAAATAAATAATTTGAATAACGGAGCATTAATATAAAAATTAGTACGCCATAATTTATGCTTTTCAAGCAAACCTAATTTAACTAATTTCTCCAGATAATGTCTTGCGGTTAATCTTGAAACATTTAAGTCACTCATAAGAAAATCAATTTTTGTATAAGGATGCCTAAAAAGATTATTAATAAGGTCCTGACTATAAATTTTTGGCAGCTCTTTGCGAATAGTATGTTTATAAGTTTGCATTAATTCGCGTATATTTTTAATAATTCCGATAGTTTCTTTTGCGGTTTGTTCAATACCAGTAAGCATATAAAAAATCCAATCTTCCCAATTTTCATTTTCTCTAACGGATTGCAATAATCTATAATAATCGGATTTATGCTTAATTATATACCTGCTTAAATAAAGAATAGGTAGATTCAATAAATCATTCATCACGAGATAAACAATATTAATTATTCTGCCGGTTCTACCATTCCCATCATAAAAAGGATGGATGCTTTCAAATTGAAAATGAATAATAGCCATTTTAATTAAGGGGTCTATATCATGCATCTCTTTATTATTAATAAACTTAACAAGATTATCCATTAGTTCAACAATTATCTGATGATTTTGAGGCGGGGTATAAACATTTTCTCCTGTTGCCAAATTTATTAAAGTAGTACCGGTCTGTTTTCTATAACCTGCGTCATTTTGCTCAAGAATCTCTTGAATTTTTAAAATGTGATTACTGCTTAGGAATTTATTTTTTCTAACCAATTCAAATCCATGAGTTAAAGCAAGGGCGTAATTTCTTACTTCTTTAGAAGCGGGATTGGCATACATTTCTTCAAAAATTATTGTTTTATATAGATCATCGTGTGTAGTAATAATATTCTCAATCGCAGAGCTATCTTTTGCTTCTTGCAAGGTAAGGGTACTAATTAGAATGCTTTCATTAGGAATAGTTTCCGCCATACCTTTAAGTTCGGCGAGATAACGATGTGCCTCGCTTAATTTTTTAAGTATTTTTTTTGATTCAAGCTCCTGTTGCGGAGGCAATGGCTTTACAATATAATCTTTCATTTATATAACTCTGAATCGTTTTCATGGTAAATATACAATATTTACAATGAAATTAATTCACCGGTTTTTTATCGAATAATGCTAAAGTTATTTTGAGTATATGAACAATATAACAGAATTAGTTATTATTCAATTTCAGTAAGTCAATTTCACTAAAGTTAAAATCATAAGTATCTAACGAGCTTTCTAAAAAAACAGTCGCATAATTAGGGAATTTCATTATTAAATCATCTATTGATAATTCTAGAGCATTAACTATATGTTGGATAAATTTAATCTCGCTTTTATCAATTCTCTTATCTGAAAATGTTATTTTTAATAATACTTCGATCATCTTATATCTATTTCTTTCTGGAAAAGCATGTTGTTTTATTTCTTCAAAAAAATCATCCAGAATTGTTATACCTTTTTGATTATAGAGTGAAATTAATTTATTAATTTCAGACTCCTGATTCATTCCATCAAAAATAATGAACTCCTTGAAAACATTTTTTATCTCATTTAATTCGTCTTCATGAAATTCTCCGTCACAAACAGCCAAAAGGAAAACACTTTCAAAAAGTTTCTGTTGAAAATTAACTGTGTTCATTAGTTAAATCCTATTTTTGTAGTAATTTCATTTTGCATTTGTTTAGGAAGAAAATTAAGTAGTTCGCTATTAATTCCACTTAATCTATCCCAGTTTTCACTTTGAATAGCAAATTTTCCAGCTTCAATTAAACTTTTAGCCATTTCCTGATTATTTAAGCGGGAATAATTTTCCTTAGAAACATAATTAAATAAACCTATTAAAAAATCAGGAGTGCGCCAAAGTATAGTCGAATTTAAACTATATAGCTGATCATTAATTTCTTTTATTCTGGAAATACTATTAGAATTAATTACTGTTGATTCAGATTGGACAAGATCATTAAAATGTCTTTGCTCAGAATCATTCCCATGTTCTTCAATAAGTTTTTGAGTATTTTTTTTTAAATCAAAATATTCTGCTCTAGCTTTTTGTATATATTTATCTTTCGTAATGTTGGTTAATTCTTGAGCAAGCTTTCTTTTTTTATCTTCAATCTGAAATTTTTCATCGGTACCGGAGTCTTCGGGTAATATAGCAGCTTGAATATGAATTTTTTCAATTTCCCTTTGTACTTTTTTTAACTCTTTAGCAGTTTCAAATTCTTCTCGTTCTTCTACTTCCGATATTTCCATATTCACGGTTTTTTCTAAATCTTCGAGATCAGTTTTCAACATATTGACCGTAACATATCTCTCTTTAGGATTGTAAGTTTTTTTAAATTCTTGATTTGATAAAGTTAAATACGCGCTAACAGTTAAATCTCGAGATTCAGAAATCTCAAATTTTAATTCAATATCAGAACCCTTGATTATATCTCTTTCAAGCTCAGTTCCCTTTATGGAAATAAATCCAATAGATTGATTTGCTTCCGGCAATGCTGATTGAGGTCCTTCAAGAACATTTATACGAATATTCTCATTACTGTTTTTAATTATTGTCCTATTTATTCTTTTTGAAATTGATTTCTTGTTCGGTAATAAAGAGTTCTTTCCAAAAATCATTTCTAACTTAGTTCTACCGGTTTCAGTATCATCCACTTCTAAACATATATCATGCGGGATAGGCTGACCTGCAATACTATATTTACCCTGAGCAATTTCAATAGTATCGTTATCTATTTTTATTATATTATTTGTTTCATCCACAATTATTAATTTGAAGAAATTGTATGCATCTTCCACCAATGGTAAATCTTCTTGGATTTTTTCTTTTAGCGGTTTAGTCCCTGAATCATATCCGCCATCCTCCCTTGTTATTCGATAATTCAATCCTTCTATCGAACCCTCAATTCTTGCAGCAAAGAATTCTTCTTTTTCATTACTTGCTTTAGGATAAGCCATCTTAACTTTAACTTTAGTCTTTTTCTTTAATTCAACTGTTTCAAAATTTTTCGCTTTAGTTCCTGCGTAATAAGCAGCACCAATTGCAATAGCAGTTGTCGGATCAATATCACTATTAATTTCAACCTGTGTTAATTCTTTAACTCTATTTTTTACAAAAGGAATAAATGTAGAACCTCCTATCATAAGAATAAATTGTAAATCAACCGGGGTTAAAGAATTCTTAACCATGATTTTTTTTATCATTTCGATGGTGTTATCTACTTGAACTTTAATCAAGTTTTCGAATTCCGAACGAGCTATACTTATTGAAAAGTCTAACTCTTTACTATTATCATCAATGATATTATCAATCTCTATATCAGCGGCTGTTTGTGAGGACAAATTAATTTTTGCTGCTTCTGCCTTATTAATTAAAGAAGCATATTTTGCATTGTATTTGCCATTATCACTCTTCATATCTTGTTCAAGATTATTAAAACTTCCATTTTCTTTCAGTTTGGGAAATACTAATTTTTCAACGATCAATCTATCAAAATCTCTTCCACCTAAAAAATTGTCTCCTTCGTGATCTAAAATTCTCATTTCACCATTTTGTATTTTTACCAGAGCAACATCAAAAGTCCCTCCACCCAAATCATATACCATCCACTGTCCATCAGTTAATTTTTTTTCTTTTGCTTTATTAGCATAAGCTAAGCTTGCAGCAATAGGTTCTTGAAGCAATACTACTTGTTTAAAACCTGCTTGAAGTCCAGCTTCTTTTGTTGCATTCGATTGTACTGTATCGAACGATGCAGGAATTGTAATAACTGCAGCATCAACATCTTTTTCATTCTGAACAAATAATTTCAACTCTTTAAGAACATACGAAGATAATTCAGTTGGCGTTTTTGACTGCCCTAAACATTTTATCATAAAACTTTCTGTTGTTCCCATTTTTCGTTTAAATCCCGCGACCACATCTTGGGGAATTTTTTCGCTATAGACTTTGGCACTATCACCAACAAAGATTTTATCTTTTTTAAAACCCACTACTGAAGGAAGAGTATCTTTCCACGTTGTAAAATTTTTAAATATTTCCACATCACCTTTTACATATTTTGCTATAACTGAATTTGTGGTCCCGAGATCAATACCATAATTAATCATATTTTCCATCTTAATTTTCTCCTTCATTAAATTTATTCTGAGACTGTACTACTACAATAGCTTTTTGAATTATCTGATTTAATCCATCTGATGTTTTTAATCTGATAATAGGTTTAATTACTTCAGTAATTATAAGATTTTCAGTACTTTCGCCGGCAATAGTTGCTTCACAATCAATTCTTGTTTCATCGAATTTTTCATTAATAGGATTATGATAAACAAGTCCATTTTCTTCTCCGAGTAATTGATTCTCAAATATATATTTAAGTTTATTTAGATTTCGGCTAATGGAATTTGATTCAGGAATTTTTGCCAGCTTCCGCTCAATTTCAAATATTTGGTTTAATGTATCTAACATTCCTTCCATTTGGGCTGCTAGTTTTTTTTGATGATACATCTTATACCCCAACCTAATTTATAATTCGAATTATTTAAAAGAATTCTTTAGCAGAAATATTTTCCTGCGACATATTCCCATTTTGAACAGAATATAGAGTTATGGTATATGTAGAATATTGTTCTCCATCGTCCATTAAATTTATCCTGTCAGAGAATTTTTCAGATTTACTGAAAGTAGCGGCAGTATCAAATCCACCTATAATACTTCCATTATTTATTTTTTTATTAGGATTCCAATCTTTTCCATAAAATGCTTTTATATAGTAAACACCATTTGGTATATTTCCCATCTTATAATTATATCCAGCACGTATATAATTGTTTCTAATTGTCTGTTCCGAATTAACATTTACAAGACAAACTATTACATCATAAGCCTTACTATTTTCGAAGATTATATAGTTGTTTTTGGAATAATGAAAAACTCCTTTTCCAAAGTATTTATCGTAAGGCGAATCACCATTTTTCAACTGATTATCTTTATATAAACTTGAATAATAAGTATTGTTGTCCATTGCACTATTATCGCTTTTAGAGTCATATTCTGTTTTGAAGTCATATTCGCTTTCAGAATTATATTGACTTTCGGATTTATACTTATTGTTGTAAACGGTTCTAGGACGTTGAAAGTGCCGAGAAATAGCTAATATTAATAGGATAAATATAATACTACTTACAATTATTACAATTAATTTTATAAAGTCCCTATCTCCTTTTTTGTCTTTTATATTATGTTTAATTAATGAAGAATCATTTGATTTTCTATATGAATTTGCCATAGACCCTAACTGAATTCTAATATTTTGCAACTGAGTTCTATTCTGTAAAATTTGTTTTTTCAGTTCAATTGAAATACCGGTTATTAAGTTCGCTTTTTCGAGGAGGTAGGTTGCAACTTGAATATTTTTAGTCTCGTTCCAAATTTCAATTGAAAGCATCTTAAGCCCTAATACGATTTGGTTTTTTATTTCGACATATTTATTATCTAAATTATTTATTTCAGTTATGGAAATTGTGTTATCAATCCATATTTTAAATTCATTTATATTTACTCTGCCATTTCTAATTAATTCGATTTTATTTTTTATTTCTATTAATAACTTTCCATATGTGGAATACATTCCTTCATTTGCTTTATCCTCTTTGTTCTCTTTAACCAATTCATATACTTTTTTATAATCTTCTTGTAATTTATTTTTATTAACACTATTAACATTGTATTCTAAAGCCAACTTTATGAGATCAAGTCCATTTTCGTAATAATCCAACTGATTACAAATAAGAACTGAAAGACTTCTAATAGTTAATGCAATTCGGTTAATAATTTGATTGTAATAAACCGGTAAATATTTTAAGAGAATTGGATTTAATTGTGCCCTAATTCTATTGGTTATTTGTTTAATATTATTTTCATTAAATAGATTCGTATCAGTTTCTATTTTTTTTGATAAGTCGTTAATTGTATTTATTTGGATATTAATGTAATCATAGATACTTTGATAGCATTTGTCCATGTCATTGTCATTAACAAGAGGCTTTATTATGGTAAGTTTTTTAATCTCATCAATATTTCGATTCTTAAATGCGTTAAAGAGAGCTATATTAAATTGATATGCGAATGGAATACTGATTAGATTAATAAAAGAAGGATCATTGTAATAATTGAAATTTATGTAAGAATGAAATAACGATACATCACGGGATTTCAAAAAATTACTTAGTGGTTTGTTCTTAGAAATATTATGGTAGTGTTTTAATATATCAATTTCAAAAACCTTATTAGCAAAAGAGTCGACTCCGGTCATTGTAATCTCATTACCATCTATAATTACAAATCCTTCATTAGACAATTCTATTTCAGCTATTAATTTCCTTTTTGCCTTTTTTATTTTATCAGGAGTGATATTCGATATCTCTTCCGAATCTAATGCTAATACTTCAACCGGGTTAATAAACATAATTTTCTCAAATCAATCTTTATTAATATATCTTCAATTTATTAAATTCCATGAATAAAATCAGAAAATCTTTTTTAAATAATACAAAATCAGTTATTGTGGAATAATTTTAGATGAATAATTCGATAAATCTCTTAAAATATTTAATTGGAATATAATTATTTTGTATAATAAACAACTGATTATTTCTCATAATCTAATAATCGATCAGAAACTACCAAACTAATTATATACGACTCTAAAATTATAATTTCTAATTTAATAATATAAGTATCATATTTATATAGTTTTTCATGTTTGTTGTTTATTAGAACAATTGAATTCAGCTGAAATGTTTTTTTCAATATATCAAAAGTCATTTTTGCAGGTTCCCAAGCTGAGTAAGTATAATCCTTTGTTACGGCTATGCATACACCGTTTTGTATTCTATACCAATACATTATCGTTTCTTGTCTATCTTTATTAAACGTTGTAACATATGATAATAACTCATAATTTTTTTCATAGGTATCCAAGTTAGCTTGACCAAGAGTAGAAATAATTTCTTTTTTAGATTTGCCTATATATCTGGTTCCGTGTTCTTGGCAAATACTAGTATTAATGAACGTAATTAATAAGAAGCCTATTAAAATTAGTTTATTTTTCATTTAATAAATTCCAATTAGTAATTTTAAATATTTATTACTCATAAAGAGAAATCAATTATTATTCTTATTCAATAAATATTCAGTAATTAATGTAAATATATTTCCCTTTTTATAGAAACTCATAACCGTTAATTCAATCATTGTTGTAAATTAGTAATTGACCACACTACTATATATGAATCAAATTTTGTAAAAGAAATTGTAACTATATAGGTTTTGTAGAGAAATCTTTTTTTATACGTATCATCTTGTAAGACTTCGTTATCTAATCGAGATGCTTTAACAATAGCATTAAATTTAATAAGCGCAAATAGAGTATCTGAATATGTATAAGCATTAATTATTGAATAACATTTATCGTTTTTTAATTTATATGTAAACATATTCGTTTCTTCTAAAATGCTACTATAAGAATAAATGTATGTTAATAATACAGATTCTTTTTCAGAACTAATTTCAGTTGGTATTCCCAAATAAGATATAATTTCTTGTTTTGTAGCTCCAAAATATAAGAAACCCTGTTCTTGACATAAACTAATATCTGTGGATACAAGCACATAGAGGCATATCACCGTTAATTTACTTTTCACTTCATATACTCCAATTAGTTATTTATATTAATAACTTAATTACTAATACAATATAAAAAGAATTCCACTCCATCATTAATATCTTATTTCCGAACCGGGAAATGAGCGGAATAGTCTTTTCCGTTGAATGTATGGATTGGGATTACTGTTTTAGGTTTTAGAATCGAAACCATCTCTTTTAGTGTTGCTAAATCAGCATGACCGCTTGCATGAAGTTTTATAATCTTAATATTTCTTTTCTGCTCCAAATAATCAAGAAACGTTTTCGTATTTCCTTTATCCATATATCCATCTCACATAGCTCGGGAAGAATTTTTGATTCTAATAGTTCATCTATTGTTGGCGAATTTTTTTTATCAATCTTAAAATCTTCTCCGGTATTATTATTAAGAGGTGTACCAAAATCTACAAGAATTTTTTCTCGGCGGAAAACTCTACGCATGAGCCGCCGATTTCTTTTGTGCCTCTATGAATGAGGAACTGTTTAAAAGAGAAATAGCCCGAAACCTTTCGTTTTTGGTCTTAATTAAGTAACAAAACAAACAAATGATTCGACCTTATCCCGTCTAATTAAATTAGTAAATGAAGCTCAGACTCAAAAATCGCCCACACAACAATTAACCGATAAATTTGTAAAATATTTTATGCCCTCAGTACTTGCTCTCGTTGTAGTATTAAATTTTGCATTTCTTGTTTTAGATGAATCATTTTCGGAAAGTTTTTACAGAGCAATGGCAGTACTTGTAGCTGCAAGTCCATGTGCACTTGCAATATCAACCCCCAGCGCAGTACTTAGCGGTGTAGCGCGGGTAGCTAAAAGTGGTGTGTTAATTAAAGGAGGAAGACCCCTTGAAGATTTAGGTGTGCTTACTGCAATAGCTTTCGATAAAACCGGTACGCTAACCGAAGGGAAACCTAAGCTGACAGATATCATTACATTTAATAATTATTCAGAAACAGAACTCTTAAAAACAGCGATTGCCGTAGAAAGTTTAAGTGATCACCCGCTAGCCAATGCTTTTGTAAGAGATGGAAAGAAACGGCTTAACGCCAATGAAATACCGGAAGCCACCGAACTTGAAGCGGTGCTGGGGAAAGGGATTAAAGCTTCGCTTGGTGATGATAAAATTTATATCGGGAATCTTGATCTTTATGAAGCACTTGATAATGATAAGCCTGATGATAATATAAGAAATAAGGTATCCTCTCTTGAAGCAAAAGGAAATACTACAATGCTGATAAGGAAAAACGACGAATACATAGGAATAATTTCACTATTAGATACACCGCGCAAAGAAGAAAAAAATATCTTGCTAAAATTGAAGAATTTAGGAATTAAAAAAATGATTATGCTTACTGGCGATAACCAGAAGGTTGCCGATACAATTGCAAATGAAATTGGTATTAGCGATGCCCGCGGAAGTTTACTACCAGAGGAGAAAGTTAAAGCCATAATAGAATTAAAAGAAAATGAATCTAAAATAGCAATGGTTGGCGACGGAGTGAACGATGCACCGGCTATGGCAAACAGTACCGTTGGCATTGCTATGGGAGCCGCAGGTTCCGATGTAGCATTAGAAACAGCAGATATTGCATTGATGGCGGACAAATTGGAGTTACTCCCCTTTGCAATAGGTTTAAGTCGAAAGGCAAAAAGAATAATTAAACAAAATTTGTTGATAAGTCTTGGTATTGTTGCGCTGCTTATCACATTAACTATTTCCGGAATTGCAACAATTGGCCCCGCTGTTTTAATTCACGAAGGTTCTACTCTGGTAGTTGTCTTTAATGCTTTAAGACTTTTAGCATACAATGAGTAATAAATAGAAAAGCTATATGAAGCAAAAATCTCTCTAAAAAAATATTAAAAATGGATTATCCTGCTAAAGAACAGATTTAATTTTCTGCTATTTAGATTTTGGATTAAAGGAGGTAGCAATTGTCATAAGCTCAAATTAACCTAAAGCAACATCAAGAAACATCATTGTTGCAAAGCCTATCATTGCACCAATTGTTGATAAATCTGTTTCATTTCCTGATTGAGATTCAGGAATTAATTCTTCAACGACAACAAATATCATTGCACCGGCTGCAAATGATAGTGCATAAGGAAGCCAAGGCGTTTTAATACCCTCTGCTTTATCAATCGAGAGTCCAAGATGCAAGTGGGGTAATATTCTATCAATCAAGTATAAAAAAGCTCCGCCTAATAAAAATCCTATTACAGCCGGGAGCCAGGGAATTCCACCACTCTCTTCAGTCATTTCTATGGAAGACCCCAATGCCGTAAGAAACCAAGTGAATAAAGTCGCCAGCAGCGCTAAGAGGACAGGGTTGTAGTCAAGTAACCAATTTATATTCATTATTATTTTCTTTCAGTTTTAATGTATCTGGTTTTGTAAATAATTATATAAATTAAACATTTCTAAAAAAATTAACAATTCATTGGTACTTCCCTTTTTGAAATTTGATCACTCCAATTTTTCCCGCGAAACAATTCGCTCGACGAGTTCATTAAACGGAATAACAATAGCAGCCCCATTAGCAGCGGGCTTTTCGGAATCATTGCTTAGGAGAGCCAAGATTTTTTTGCATCTTCGCAGAGAGATATGGCTTAAACGATTCCAAGAAAAAACTTATATTCGGCTCAAGATAAGCGGCACCTTCGGCAAGTGTAACCATTATACCCGTTTGAGATAGTGCTTTATTAATCTTTTCACTGGGAGTATTCATAGCCAATTTTTGGAACTCTTCATTTTCATAAATCTTATCGTTTACTTTGTTTAATTCTAAGTTGAAGTTATCGAGAAACGCCTTAAATTTCGCATAATTATTTGAATGATCCGGGGAAGTTGAGAAATTCTTAATTTCTGAATTTATTAAGTTGATTGAATGTTTGAATAACTCTCGATGCTTTTGGGGGACTTTTTCTAAGGAAGCAAATTTGAGCGAAGTGGAGTCGTTTTGATTTTTGGATTCGTTAGAGCAAGCGACTATAAGAAAAGCGAGTAAAAATAATAAATTGTATTTCATTTCGTCTCATAATTCTAATACAAAAGTAATATATCGTAATAAAATAAAGAATCCCTATGATAGTAATGGATATTCTTGATGTATTGGAAGACTTGGCGGATGAGCATAGAGAGATAGTATTGATTACATTGATTGATCAATTAACTTAAGTCTCTCGATACACGATATTGGAATTGCAGCTTGAATGGGATACAGAGCAGTCGTATGAATTATTTGTGGAGCAGCAGAATAAGATTATACGAAAATGCGTTGAGATCGAGATATCGCATTTTGGGAAGATATTAAGATCGATGGAGAAACTACCCCCCTTAACCGACTTGACGGATGTTTGTATTTAATATGATTTAATTCTTATTGTGCTAAAATTTCGATTATAGTAATTCCGCTAGTATTAATACCCTTTAGAAAGTGGCCATTTTAAAGTAAAAATTTACTATAATAATTGATTTAAATAATTAGATAAGTAACACTCCTTATTTAATTCTACTGTTTTCATAGTCAGTTAAGCAGAAAATCTTTCTTAATATTATTGTTTTTGATAAAAGATGATACCGTCAAACGATGGACGTTAAGTTTTCTCCCTATGGCACAATATGAAAAATTATTATCAAGTAATTCTTTGATCCTATTCTCTTGACCGGATAATTTTGTTGAAGATGATTTACGTCCTTTCGGTCTGCCTAATATTACACCTTCTGCTCTTTTTCTTGCCAAGGCTTCTTTTGTCCTTTGTGAAATTAAATTTCTTTCTATTTCTGCTGCAAGGCCAAAAGCAAAAGCTAATACTTTGGAGCTTATATCGTTGCCAAGTCTATAATTATCTTTGATAGTCCAAACACTTAGCTCTTTTTTCATACAATCATTTAGCAGACTCATAATCATTAATAGATTCCTCCCCAAACGTGATAATTCGGTGCAAATTAAAACATCTTCCCTATTCATTTTCTTTACTAGTTTACCCAGTTTCCGGTTATTAATATCTTTAACACCTGAAATGGTTTCTTCAATCCAACGGTCTATAACAATTCCTTTGACGGTGCAAAAACGATTAATTTCAAATCTTTGATTTTCTACTGTTTGCTTATCGGTACTAACTCTTATATAACCAAAATACATATTTAACTCCATATAAATGATAAATGATAAATGAAATTAAGGAATAGTATAATAAAAACGACCGATTTTACGTGGCAGAGATATAAAACGATATAGTTACGATTTCGCTGATTTATGGTTAATTTATATTCCTTGGCATTTCCCGCTGCATAATGATATAACAATTAAAGGAGCTTCTTCGTTGGCTGAAAAAGCATTTAGTAAAGAATATCCAGCAATATATAAGCATCTACTCAAATATAAAAACGAACTACTTAATAGAAATAAG
>Ga0172380_10000793_pt1 | contig 57828 bp, 42 predicted proteins | sample Leawe162metaG_FD_119747 | JGI IMG/M metagenome (GOLD analysis project Ga0172380, IMG submission 119747) | Leachate microbial communities from a municipal landfill in Southern Ontario, Canada - Leachate well 162 metaG | ecosystem: Engineered > Solid waste > Landfill > Unclassified | place... | reverse complement strand
CTTCGCTTTATTGGTGCCGCCGAATCTTATTAATTGGCAATAACTAAAATAACAAGGAGGCAGGATGAAAAAATTCATTCACTTTTTTTCATTTATTGTTTTAGCATCTTTATTTGTTGGTGAGGCATTATTTGCGCAGACCCTAACAAATGATAAAGTAATACTTGGCTTATCAAGTGCGGGAAGAGTAAGATTAACTGATAAGGCAACGAACACAAGGCAGATAGATCGCTTTTCTCCAATGGTATTCGGAAAGCAAAATCAGGTTTTTGCATATAATGCAGATGCAGAAAAAGTTTCGGGTACTGATGGCGCTGTAACAGTAGAAAGCCCAACTCATAGTGATTTTGAAGCTATGACAAGGACTGATAATAGTTACTCTTCAGCCCCACCTAATGTAGAAGTCGATGTTTATAACTATCTATGGAATAATGGAAGTTATGGAATTATAAAATTTACAGTTATAAATAAAGAAACAACTACCGAGACATTCCGATTTGGCGGTGAGATAATCCCACAGCCGGCAGGTAATTACGGTTTTGAATTAACCGATTACGATCCTAAGACAAAAGCATTTTATTTCCAAAGTCCTGATAAAGATGCTAATGTTGGATTCAGATTGCTAAATGATCCTTTATCAATGTTCAAAACTATTGATTGGTATGATGGATATGATGCAGATGATGCAGTGCTTTATGGTCATCTTGGTAGCGGTATACAATCAACTGAATTTGTTACATCTACTTCAGATGGTTCTGTAATGTTATTTGCAGGTAGTGAATTTGTTTTAGAAGCCGGTGCTTCAAAAGATTTTTATGTTGCTGTATCTTATGGTATTTCCGAAAAGGAAATGAAAGAATCAATGATAGAAGCAATGTCTAAATATAATGCTGTATTTAATTTATTGGCAGAAGGAACCACCACTTTAACAAACGATAAAGTTCAGTTATCATTAACAAGTGCAGGTAGAGTAAGGATTTATGATGTTGTTTCTGAAAATAGACATATTGACCGTTTGTCTCCATTAGTTATAGAAGGAACAAAAGTATTTTCATATAATGAAGATGCTGATGCAGTGCCTGAATCCGGTGGAGCACAGGAAGTTGGTTCACCATTTTTTAGTGATTTTGAGGCATTTGCAAGAACTAATAACAGCTATTCTGAATTACCTCCAAATGTGGAAGTTGACGTAAATACCTTTCTCTGGAGTACCGGAAATTTTGGGTTAGTAAAATATACGGTAATTAATAAAGAAACAACTACTTCTGATTTCTATTTCGGCGGAGAATTAATATTTATACTTGACGGTTCTTATGGATTTGAAATAAATAAATTCGATGTGAACAATAAGATTTTTTATACTAATCTTAATCCTGCTTCATCATCAGTTGGATTCAAGCTTCTCAATGATGATTTAACCTTATTGAAATCGATTGATTGGTATGATGGATATGATTCTACGGATGCTGAAATATATCCTCATTTACAAGGTGGAGTAGTGCCAACAGATTTTGCATCAGGTGCTGATGGTTCGGTTCTTTTCTTTTTAGGAAATAAATTTACTTTAGAACAGGGTGCATCGAAGGCATTCTATTTGGCAGTAGCTTATGGAACAACCGAATTAGAAATGAAAACTGGATTAACAGAAGCAGAAGCTAAATATCAAGCAACTCTTTCAAAAGTTGAAAAAACCAATGAATTAATTCCAACTGATTATGCGTTATCACAGAATTATCCTAACCCATTTAATCCGACTACAAAGATTAGTTTTACTTTACCGGAAAGAAGCAATGTATCATTGAAAGTATATAATGTATTAGGACAAATGGTTTCTGAATTAGTAAATAGTGATTTTGAAGCAGGAAATTATACTGTTGATTTCAATGCAAGTCAATTATCAAGCGGAATGTATATTTATACATTATCTGCTGGAAATAATTTAATCACAAAGAAAATGACGTTGATAAAATAATGGCACGATTTAAAGAAATAAAAACAAGAATTCAGAAATATTATCCGGATCTGCCAAAGAACCATAAAAAATTGGCTGATTTCTTTATTAATAATTTCGATAAGATTCCATTTTATTCTGTGCATGATATTTCAGAGGCAACGCGTACAAGCGTTGCCTCCGTTGTTCGTTTTGCACAAAGGATCGGATTTCTTGGATTTTTAGAAATGAGAGAAGAGATCTCTAAAGAGTTGCAAAATCATATTTCAAACAAAGAGATTTTCTCACTCTTAGATTCTGCGGCAACTGAAGCTGATACACTCACAATTATTGCCAATCAGGATATAAAAAACATTAATGAAACTCTAACGCAAATCGATAGAGATTATTTTGATTCAACAATTAAAATGATTCTAAAAGCAAAAAGAGTTTATACGGTTGGTCTCGGTGTTTCTAATTTATTGGCACAGATGCTTGCTTATCAGTTGAATCAAGTATCTATTGATGCTCATGCACTTAGTCATAGTCATAGCACTTTTTTAGAGCAAATGATTTTTTTGAATAGCAATGATCTAATTATAGCATTATCATTTATGCCCTATTCGATAGAGACTATCGATGCGGCAAAATATGCAAAGAAGAAAAAAATAAATGTAATATCAATTACAAATAGCAATGCATCGCCGATTACATTTTCATCAAATGCTAATTTAGTAGTAAAAAGCGAAAACATGTTATTTACAAATTCATTCGCAGCGATATCGGTATTGATAAATGCAATCACTACCGAATGCGCACTTCGTAATAAAACAAAAGCAAAAAAGATGCTATCCGAATTAAATAAGATAGCAGAAATGCAGGGTATGGTAATAGTCGATTCACACTCTGAAAATCAGTAAACAGGAGTAAAAGTGAAAAAAGTTTTTTTATTCTTATTGTTAATTTCGGGAATTATTAATGCCGGTACGACAGGAAAAATTGCCGGTAGAATAATTGATTCACAAACAAAAGAACCATTAATTGGGGCAAACATAGTAATAATGGGTACCAATTATGGAGCGGCAACAGACATTGACGGCAATTTTGTAATCCTCAATATCCCTCCCGGGAAATACACAGTTAAAATAAGTTCTATCGGATATAAGACCGTAGTTATTAACGATCTGAGTATCATTGTAGATAGAACGACATCATTAAACTATTCAATGGACCCGACAACGATTGAAGTAGGTGAAATCATAGTATCCTCTCAGACACCGATGATTCAAAAAGATATTACCAGTTCGGTATCGGTAATGACAAGGGACGAAATTGAATCGCTGCCGGTAGCAAGTTTTACCGATCTCCTTTCGATGCAAGCAGGTGTAGTGGGAAGCGGATCTAATCTTCATATAAGAGGCGGAAGGTCTAATGAAGTTGCTTATCTAGTTGATGGTATGTACGTACAAGATCCATTAATGGGGGGATTAGCTACTCAGATTAATAATGATGCAATTCAAGAGATGAGTTTATTAAGCGGAACATTTAATGCTGAATATGGCAATGCACTTTCAGGTGTTGTAAATATCGTTACGCGCGATGGAGCGGATAAGCTTAGTGGTAAACTCGAAATGAGAACAAGTGAATTTGGAATCGACCGATACGCTGCTTTAAGAGAGACGCGATTTAATGGTAATTTAGGCGGACCATTATTTACAGAGAAATTAAAATTTTTCCTATCAGCTGAGCAAGCTAAAAAGGGAAGTTATTTACCATTTGGATATCGTAATGAAAGAACATTCTTTTCTAAATTAACTTATTCCGGCTTATCAGGAATTAAGGCTACTTTTTCTAATCGTGGAAGTGTTGGGGATAGAAGACCCTATAGTCATTCATGGAAATATATACCCGAGCAGTTTTTAGTAATACGTAATGATAGTTATCAATCATCATTCTCCTTGACACACACTGTTCAGAATAATCTATTTTATGATTTCAGAGTGTCTTACTTCAATCAAGGAAGCTATTCCGGAATCGATAAAGATACATCAATGTATATCCCGATTCAGCAGAGAGAATATTTAGAAAATATGGGGAATGGATTTGAATTTTACTCAAAGGCAGATCCTGCGGAATTTAGTGATAGCAGAACGGCTACTATTGATGGCAAGTTCGATCTCGTTTGGCAGATTAATAAAACAAATGAAATTAAAACAGGACTTCAATACAAAAAACATTGGTTGAGATTATATAGTATTTATGATCCTAAAAGAACTTTCCCTTATATAGATCATTATAATACAAACCCATTTGAAGCAGCTGGATATATTCAAGATAAAATAGAGCTTCCATTTTTGATTATTAATTTGGGTCTTCGTTTCGATTATATGAATGCTAATATAACATTCAGAAATAATCCACTTGATCCAAAGTCATTAATAAAAGTAGAACCGAGACATCAATTCAGCCCTCGTATTGGTATAGCACACCCAATTTCAGATAAAACGAAACTTCATTTTGCTTATGGACATTTTTTCCAATATCCGAATTATCAATATTTTTTTGAAAATAATCAGTACGATTTAAATGTTCGCGAACCGTTATTCGGTCAGCCGAATCTAGATGCCGAGCGTACTATTACTTACGAAATAGGTATCTCACATCAATTCACGGAAAAGATTGCCGGACACTTAACCGCATATTATAAAGACGTTACAGGCAAAATCGGTACACGTTATTATTTTCCATTCGTTGATGGAAGATATACAGGATACACGGAATATATCAATGAAGATTATTCAAATATAAAGGGATTTGAAATTACATTGGATGCTAGAGCGGATAAATATTTCTCAGGTGGATTAGCTTATACATTTTCCGTTGCTAAGGGAAGTGCATCTTCTGAGACCGAGCAATATCCGGGGACTTCGGAATCTACTCTTCTTTATTATCTTGATTTCGATCAGACTCACGTATTTAATGCAAGTGCTTCGGTAGTAATTCCGGAGAATGACGGACCGGAAATATTTGGTTCTAAGATTTTTGGGAATACCGATTTGAACGTAATTTTCAGGGCTTCATCAGGTTATCCTTATACACCTTCGGGGAGAGATATCGGTTTTGTAATTCGTAATTCATTCAGAATGCCCGCAATCTATACTATCGATTTGGAAATCGGAAAAGAATTTGATCTGTTTAATACTCTTACGATGAGAGCATTTGTAGAGGTTTTAAATCTAACGGATCACCGTAATATATTGTATGTATATGGCGATACAGGAGAGCCGGACTTAACATTTGTTGGGGATAATTCACCTGAATATATAAGAGACCCTTCTAATTTTGGTCCGCCACGCACAATACGATTAGGGTTATCAGCACGATTTTAAATTAACTAATAAAGGAAATTTTTTAAGAGATGAAAAAAATAATTCTAATATTAATCTTGATAACCGGCGTAATATTGAATGCTCAGGATAAGAGATATTTGGATAAGGATAAACCGGAGAAATTAGAAAAAGCGGACGCTATCAAAGATAGAGCAGCGGGAAGTCACAATGCCGGTAATATCGGTCTATTCTTTGAGAATCGAGGCAAGTTATATCCACGCAGAATTACGCAAGGTCCATCAGGCGAATTTCCAATAAATAGTGGTAAGAATTATATCTATCGTATCGCACCATTTGTCGGTATTCCGGGCAATGTAATTCAAGGCAGACATACAGGTAATGAAGAATGGGAAGCAGTAGGTGGATATCACAATCCCGAGTTTTCGCAAGTGGCAATGAGCGATAATAAAAAAACTTGGGCAGCCACAGGCTGGCATCTAAAAGATGAACTCAATAATCCAATAATTAAAAGTGATCAAGATAGTTACTGCGTATTTAATGATAGTCTTAATTCACGCCAGATACTCGGTATCGAAATGCGTCAAACAGGCTATACTTATGGTGTTAAGTTCGCTCAGAATATAATTTTCTATAATTACGAAATGATCAATAAAAGCAATAAGAAGCTTGAAAATGTATATTTCGCAATGTATGCAGATATAGACGTAGGAAATATAAGCGGCGGACTTCCTGAATATTCAGATGATAAGGTTGGTTTCGATAAAAATACCGGATATATGTATTTCTATGATGATGGAATCTCGAATGAATGGCCAGGCGGAAAAACAGGTTACTTCGGTGTTTCGATAATGAGAACTCCAAAAATAAATGGAGTTGAGAAGGGTGTAACAGACTTCCATTACTTTCTCTATAACGATGATGAAGATAGGGATCTAGATACAATTCAATTTGGACTAATGGCATCTTCAAGATCATTGTACGAATCCTCACTCGGTCCGAAATATTTTCATCTCGGCAATAGTAGTAATCTGCATTATGATGATCCATCAACAATACCGGCAGAAGGATTGGATTTAGCAGGTTTAATCAGTTCGGGTCCATATACCTTGGAGCCGGGAGAGAAGATTGAATTTGTTACGGCAATTGTAGCGGGCGAAAATTATAATGAAGCAATGGTTTCTATGAACTCTGCCTTTAAGATAATGGAATTTGATTTTGAAATAAGTAAGCCTCCAATTACACCAAAATTATCGGGTACTGCAGGAGATGGCAGCGTAACAATTTTTTGGGATGACTTAGCCGAAACATCTAAAGATAATTTTTCCGGCGAATATGATTTTGAAGGGTATAGAGTTTATAAGAGTCAAGATAGGGGAGTAAATTGGGAACAGCTTGCTAATTATGACTTAAAGAATAAAATTGGATTCGATGTGGGTTTACAATATTCATTCACCGATAAGAAAGTAACAAACGGATTTGAGTATTGGTATTCAGTTACTGCATATGATAGAGGTGATTCATCTATTGCAAGTTTAGAAAGCCCTAAAGGAAATAATACAGATGCAGTAAATCTAGTATCTATTACACCACTTTCAAAAGCTGCGGGTTATACACCTGTAACTTCTCTACCTGTTAAGAATATTGGAACTGGTCTTTCCAATTTTGAATTTGACGTAATGCCAGTCGATGATAATAATCTTGCTGGAAATAAATACACTACAGGATTTACTTACATCAAACGGCACGATAAAGGAAATAATAAAACAAAATTAGAATTAATAGTTCGTGATTCAGCTAAAACAACAATGAACGAATATGGAATTGAGTGGATAGCAAGAAATAGAGTTCAATTAATCGATCTACTTACAGGAGATTTTATTGAACCAAATCCCAAGACTTATGTTTCGGGAGCGCGATATAATCTAAATGCAGGTTTAGCGATAAAATTAACCGATCCTGATCCTCAAGGCGATCCCGATTTTCTTCCGAATAATGGTGATTATATGTCAGTCCATTTCGGTAATTATGTATTACGTAACGGGACTGACACAGTCGTTTATCCTCGACAATTAGAGATAGATAAACTTCAGTCAACATCTGATGGTGTTGTATTTAAATTCCAGAAACCCGAACTGATAAAAGATCTTTCTAAAGTTGGTGGATTGGATAACGTGAATATGACATTCACAGTTGGAGATGAAACAGCTTTTACAGACGGAGGATATTTAATTTCTACAAATGGGAAAGGTTCGGTTGGTAATCGAGGATTTGTAAAAGTATTAGTAAGAGACGGAGCACAAAATACTGTTGCTGAATTTGATTCAGTATTTACGGGCGATTCATTTACATTCAATGGAATTACAGGTAAAGTAACTTTCGATGCAGGTAATGCCCCTACACCGGGGAATATATTTTCATTTACCGCAGTTAAGCCGATTCCGCCTACTCTTAAAGACAAATATCAGTTTGAAATAAAAGGTTCATCAGTCGATAGAGAAAAGCTAACTTCCGAAGTAGTGAATATTAAGGTAGTGCCAAATCCATATATAGTTTCTTCATTATACGAGCCTGAATACGGTGAGCTAAGAAGAGAGCCGTTACGACAGATACAGTTTATTAATCTGCCTAATGAATGCACAATTTACATATTCACGATTGATGCAGATTTAGTGAAAACGATATATCATAGTGCGGTAAGCGGTACTGAAGCATGGGATTTAAGAAGTGAAGGCGGAAGAGAGATTTCGCCCGGAATTTATATGTATATAGTTAAAGCAGATGGCGTGGAATTTAAAAGCAGATTTGCAATAATTAAATAGTAAAAAGTTTTGGAAGAAAAATGAAAAAAATAACGACATTTTTACTTTTATTAATAATGTGTTCAGTGGTATCGGCACAGAATCCCAACTTGGGAACTTCGGGAGCACAGTTCCTCGAAATACCTACAGGTGCAAGAGCGGCAGCGATGGGAGGTGCGGTAATAGGGCTTAATGACGATGCGTCTTCTGTTTTTTGGAATCCCGCTGGTATAGCGAAAATCGAAAATAATGCGGTGCATTTTTCTTATATGCGCTGGTTTGATATGTTCGATTATAATGCGGCTTCAGCTGTCTTTAATATTGATGGAATCGGAACTATCGCAGCGAGTGTTGTTTTATTCTCAATGGATGAGATGGAGATAACAACGGAGAAACAGCCGAATGGTACAGGCAGATTTTTTGATGCCGCTGATGCCGCAATCGGAATCTCTTATGCTCGCTTTTTGACAGATCGATTCGCAGTGGGTGTAACTGCTAAATTAGTTACACAAAGAATCTGGAATGAAACGGCTACCGGAGTGGCTTTCGATGTCGGAACTCAATATCGATTAGATTTCCAAAATCTTACTATTGCAATGAAGATGAGTAATTTCGGTGCTGATATGAAGTATGATGGTGAAGACTTAAACGTAATATATGATAAAGATAATTCAGTACCTCTTAATCGGCTTGCGCCTGCACGTCTAAATACCGACTCATATCCAATGCCATTATCGTTTCAAGTAGGAATTGCAATGGATATCTATACTTCGGAATTTTTCAAAATGCGCGTCGATATTGATGCAGTACATCCCAACGATAATGAAGAAAGAATCAATTTCGGAACGGAACTATCGTTCTTTGATCGCCTTTATTTAAGAGGTGGTTATAGACATAATTATGATGATGAAGGATTAGCATTTGGCGCTGGAGCTAATCTACCACTTGGAAATACTTTAGTAAGTTTCGATTATGCGTATTCGGTTTATGATATACTCCCAAGTATCCATAGAATTTCGGTAGGATTCGTATTCTGAAAAAAGTTTTTTACATATTAATATTTATTTTATGTGCCGGTACTATATCAGCACAAGGTTATGTCGTTGCAGTCGGAGGTGGCTCGGAAGATAAAGGTGGCTGGAGCGATAAACCATATAAATACATAATTGATCACTCAATCAATAAAAAAATCATAATCATTTCTGATGATTCACCATCTGATTCATCTTGGCTTCCAAATTATTTTAAATCGCTTGGTGCATCCGAAGCGTATAATCTATACATACCCACAAAGGCATTCGCTAATTTTGAAAGTACAGCTAATGAGATTAAATCTGCCGGAGCGATTTTTATTCGAGGCGGTGATCAATGGATATATAATGATTTATGGAATGGAACCCTCGCCGCAGAAGCTATTCGATCTGTTTTTCTTGGCGGTGGTGTAGTCGGAGGTACGAGCGCAGGGGCTATGGTGCTTAGCGATGTAGTTTTCACAGCGTTGCAATATAGCAGTATCGATTCAGAAGATGCACTTAATAATCCATTCAGTTCCGGAGTAAAACTTGTAGATAATTTTTTGGACCTCACTCCGAATGTAATTTACGATACACATTTTATTGAGCGAGGACGCTTCGGCAGACTAATGGCATTTATTTACAATTTCCATTACAATTCAGGACGAGATATAATTGGTATTGGAATTGATGATCGCACAGCAGTGGCGGTTTCTCCTGATCTAATTGCCGAAGTAATGGGAAGCGGTACGGTTACTTTTTTTCAGAAAGATGAATTGACTAATTATCTTCGTCCCTCTGACGGATATGTAATTGATAATCTAAAAGCAGATTTATTGGTAGAAGGTTGGAAATATAATATTGTCGAGAAGAAGATATTTTCAATGCCTGAGAGCGCCAAGCCATTTATGAGTAATGTTTCTATACCTTTTGCTGAATTTACAATATTCAATCAGCCTATAAATACTGCCACCGATAATTTACTTTCTGAAATCACAAACGCAATTTCTATGCTTATTGTATATGATAGCAAGTCAACTCAAAATGCTAATATTATCAAAAATAAATTAGCTGCTGCAGGAATTAATAGCGAAAGCTTTGAAGTAACTTCTGCCGCATTAAACGATCCAACCGAATCGGCAATATTTATAGGGAAAGAAAAACTAATCTTTATTGCAGAGAATGCCGAAAATCTTCGCTTGCTTGCTGATTCAAATTATACTGCTTCTCGATACTTAAAGGATAGAATTAATGCGAATAGTGATTTTTATTTTATTGGTAAAAGTGGAAAATTGGCAGGAAGTAATTTTGTAGGAAATACCGATAGCGATAAACTTACGGCTTATAGGGGGAGAATGAATATTTATGCCGGGTTTGGTCTATATGATGATGTAATCATACAACCCGATATTTTTAGTGATAGCGATTATGCAGAGAACTGGTCATCATCTATTCCATTTGGATTGATGAAAGCTCGGGAGAGTATGGGTTTATTTTTTAATGACCGTGCAGAGATAAGTATCGATTCTCACTCGATAAAAAATTCAGAGAAAACTATCTGGGGGATTATCGATTCGCGCAATTCTTCATTTACCGATTCATCAAAATGGAAAATGGGGAGTTCTACTCCACGCCAATCAGTAGCATTTGATAATCTTCGTTATTCATATTCTCGGTCATCATACAGTTTCAATTTAGAAACACGCAGAATGGATATTGAGAGTTCGGTAAAAACTTTAACTCCTGAAAAGATTCCTAGTGGATATCAGTTACATCAAAATTATCCCAATCCATTTAACCCTACTACTACTATCGGATATTATCTTCCGCAAGAAGGTAATGTAAAACTTGAGATATATAATACGCTCGGACAGTTAGTGAATGTGCTAATGGAAGTCAATCAGAATAAAGGTGGATATAAAGTTATATGGAGCGGCAAAGATATAAATGGCAACGCACTTTCAACAGGAGTATATTTGTACCGCCTCAAGACAGACAACTTCTCTCAAGTAAGGAAGATGCTATTACTAAAGTAATTCGTTATATTTTACGTTGTGCAATTGTAAAAAATGGATCTGAAATGAAAAAAATTATTACTCTGTTGCTACTTCTAACCACTGTTATTAATGCCCAATTAATCACTCCGATTGAAAAAAATAATTACACAAAATTAACTTCTTATGATGAACTTTTTGATTATGCTTATCAGACTACTTTAGTCAATTCCAATATAGAACTAAGTCCGATAGCAGTTACAAATGGGGGATACATAATTCCGGCATTATTTATTTCGAGTGATAAATTCGGTGAAGATAAAAATAAAGTTAGAGTAATGGTTTTTGCTCAACAGCATGGCAATGAGCAATCAGGTAAAGAAGGGATGCTACTTTTACTAAAAGAGATTGCAAACGGGAAACACAATAGATTTTTTGATAAAATTGATTTAATACTTATTCCTCAGGTTAATCCTGAAGGGAGCCAAGCTAACAAGAGAAGAAACAATGTAGGTGCTGACTTAAATCGCAATCACTTAATTCTTACAATGTCTGAAACCATTGGTCTTCATAGAGTTTTTAATAAATACTTACCTGAAGTAACTTTAGATATTCATGAATATTATCCATATTCAGAAGAATGGGAAAAATTAGGTTACAGAAAAAATTATGATGAACAGATAGGCATTATTACCAATATAAATGTATCGCAAAAAATTAGAGATGAACAAAGAAATAGTTTTCTTCCATATATTCTTACTTATATAAGAACTGCCGAATTCACGGCGAATGAGTATCTTCTAGGCGGACCTCCCGGAATAGATAGAATGCGTTATAGTACTGTGGACATTGACGATGGAAGGCAGAGTTTCGGAATTCTTAATTCCTTTTCTATTATTTTCGAGGGACTTAATGGAATTGATTCGCTATCGAATATGAAGCGAAGAGCTACCGGACAGAAAACGGCAGTACTCGGTCTGCTTCAATATGTTTATGAAAATGCCTCTTCCATAAAATCATTAGTGTCTGAACAAAGAGAAAAACTTATTAATGGTGAAGAAAATAAATGTGTAATACAGATGGAGCATTTTTCCACAAATGATTCTAAAGATGTAACTTTTTATTCAGTAAAAACAGATAGAGATACATTAATAAGTGTCCCAGAATTTCACGATAGCGTGAAACCGGTTTTAGATGTAAATTCACCTGCGGGCTATTTAATACCGAAATCTGATACGAAACTATACGAATGGATACGAAGACATAATATTGAATATACATCTGCCGATAGCGCAAAGATTCATCCGGGTAAAATTACCTATTACGAAATTAAGGGACCTATAAAGAAAATTTTAGAAGAGGCAGAGATTACTTTCCCCGAATTAGAAGAAAAACCGATTACAAATATTACGTTAAAGAATTACTATTATATATCGGTAAAACAGCTGCATAATAAAATGCTCACATTGGCATTAGAACCCCAATCGCAATTGGGGCTAAGCAATTACCAAGAATTTAATTATCTTAAAAGGGGAAATAAATTTACGATACTTCGAGTGAATAACTAATATGAATAATTAAATATGGTCATCATCGAATGAATCTTCGTCATCGTATAGACTATCATCAGTAAAATCGATATCGTCTTCATCAAATTCATCGGGTTCTTCCACTGCCGGAACATCATCTTCATCGCTTTTCGATTTTGGTGATACATCGCTATCGTTTACCAAAGTTTCTTCTTCAAAATAGCTACTGCGCGTGTAATTGCTATCGAGTTTATCTAAAACGAGACCGACTAATTCATCGACTAATGCGGTTTTCATCGCTTTGGGTGTCATTTTATTTGCTTCTTCATCACTATTCAAAAAAGCACCGCTATCTTCAAAAAGTTTTACGAAAACTTTTTTATCAAGTTTATTAAGTTGTGCAGTAATGATTTTTTCAATTTCCTTCATTACTTCTTGATCCCAAGTACCTGCGTCTTCCATCTGAGCTTGTAAAGAAGCCCAAATTGTAATTTTCTTCTGTCCGGGTGCGGGTTGTTTTTTCAGTATTGCAACAATATCAGTGACAGTCTTTTTTAACAACATAACTACTAAATCTCCATTCTTTTCTTTTGTATCAACTAAATTAAAAAAATTTTTATAAAACAAAAGTTAAATATTTTTACTATACTGCGGAATTACTCTTTGGGAGTGCTTCTCATGACAAATTTTAAGATACCTCCCTCAATTATATCAGAGTGATTTACAATATAATTATCGATTGTTTTTCCGTTTAATTCAACAGTTTGGATATAAATATTTTCTTTTGATTTTCTTTCTGCAATTATAGTAAAAATTTTCCCATTTGGAAGTACGATTTCGGCTTTATCGAATAAAGGAGTTCCTAAGCTGTAAACTTGATTAGCAGGGTTAACGGGATAGAAACCGAGAGCAGAGAAAACAAACCAAGCAGACATCTGGCCGCAATCTTCATTACCCGAAAGTCCATCCGGTTTATCACTGTAAAGCTCAGTAATTATTTTATTTATGATTGCCTGCGTTTTTGCAGGTGCACCCGCATAATTATAAAGATAGGCAATATGATGACTCGGTTCATTACCGTGGGCATACTGCCCGATTAAACCCGAAATATCAGAAGAGGCATTTTCTCCATCTATTTTTGAGTCGATAGTAAAAAGGGAATCTAATTTTGTAAGAAATTTTGTACTGCCACCCATTAAATTAATAAGTCCCTGAACATCATGCGGAGCGAACCAGCTATACTGCCAAGCATTGCCTTCAGTAAAAATATCATCGCGGTGATTAGAATAGCGTGGATTAAAAGGATCCTTCCATTTTCCTTCAGAATTTTTTCCGCGCATAAAACCGAGTGAAGGATCGAAATAGTTTTTATAATTAATAGAACGATTCATAAAGTATTCGTAGTCTTCATTTTTATCGAGCTTTTTTGCGATTTGTGCGATGCACCAATCATCATAGGCATATTCTAAACCTTTAGAAACTGATTCGTTTTCTTTGTCAGAGGGTATATATCCAAGTTCTTTCCAATATTTAAGTCCAAGCTTATCCTGCATTGCGCTATTTTTCATTGCATCATAAGCGAGATTAATATCAAATCCGTTGAACCCTTTTAGAATTGCATCTGCGAATACCGGGATTGCATGATAGCCAATCATAGTACCTGTTTCATTGCCCATTAACTCCCAAACAGGAAGTAGCCCGGTCTCTTTATAATGTCCGATCATAGAGTTAATGAAGTCATTAATTTTATCTTGCGCTATTAAAGTAAAGAGAGGATGCGCGGCACGGAATGTATCCCAAAGAGAAAAAATCGTATATCGATTATATCCATTCGTGTTGTGAATTGTGCCATCAGGAGCTTTATAATTGCCGTCAATATCGCTATAAAGAGAAGGTGCAATGAGCGAATGATATAATGCGGTATAAAAAGTTCTTTTCGCAGACTCATCTTCAGTCGTAATTTTAATTTTCTGAAGTTCATTTTCCCATAGATTATTGGCGTGATTTCGAACTTCATCAAAATTCCAACTGAATTTATCAGTAAGAAGATTCTTTTTAGCACCTTCGATACTTGCCGAAGAGATTGCGGTTTTTACAAGTATAGTTTCGTTGGCGTCCATTTTGTATTTTAAGAAGAGTCGGAGTTTTCTACCGTATGCTTCTTTAATGTGAAAATTTCCAGTGATTTCTTCTAATGAGGGATTTGCCTTTTCACCTATTTCATTTAAATTCAAGGAGCCATCGTTATCATTTGTCGAATTCCCAATATCTCCTTTCTTTCTATTCAGATGAACTGATATTTCCTCATCAGATGATAAAATAAAAGAAGAGAATGGTTTTGAAAGGCGAGTAGTGAAATAAATTTTTTGATCGGTTGCCCAGCCTTTAGAAAATCGATAGCCAGAAATTGTGGTATCATTTTCTATTTTGATATATGTATCAGTGGTGCTATCCCAATTAATTGCGAATCCCAGATCAAGCAATATATATGCGTTTTCTGATTGAGGGAAAGTATATTTCTGAATCCCGGTTCTTTCAGTGGCGGTTAGTTCCACTTTTATTTTTGAATCATCTAACTCAACCGAATAATATCCTGCGGAGGCACTCTCGTTTTCGTGACTAAATTTAGATTGAACTATTTCGGGGAGATTTATAGATGATAGCTCGGTCGCAGAAATAAAGGGGATAAATGAGATATCGCAAAGATCGCCGATTCCTGTCCCACTTAAATGAGTATGTGAAAATCCTGTTACAAGTGAATCGGAATAATTATAACCGGAGCACCAATCCCAACCGCTTCTGCCATTATCAGGACTTAGTTGAATCATTCCGAATGGGGTAACTGCGCCAGGGAATGTATGTCCATGCGCTGCCGTGCCAATAAAAGGGTCGATATATTTTGTTAAATGGTGATCGTTCTTCGAGGAAACGAGTTTTTTCTCTTCCGTGAGGTTTCTTTTATCAATAAAATATGCTGTTTTATTTATGTCTGAGAGGTTAATAAATTTCTTTTGTATGTTTTTATTAACTTTTTCAATATTTTTAGATATATCAGTACTAATATCGCTATCGTTTTTTGGTCTTTCACTATTGGATATTATTTTTGTTGACATTCCCTGTACCGAGCCGGTATTCATCAAAATTACGCCCCAGAGAAGTAATACTATAACAAAATATTTTTTCATAATTATTAGCTCTTTAAAAGTTCGGGATGATTTTGATGAATTTTAATTATTAGTTCACCGAAAAGGGTATTAGCCCAAGCGAACCAAGAACGAGAGAACTTTTCAGGATTATCTTTATTGAAGGATTCGTGCATAAATCCTGTATTGGCATGTGTATTCTTGATTGTATGAAGACATTTTTTAATTTCATTTTTATCATCGGAAGTAAGTGCCTGCATAATAATAGAGAGGTGCCAAATCTGATTAACACCTGCATGCGGTCCGCCGATTCCTTCACCGGCACTACCTTTGAAAAAATAAGGATTCGATTGACTCAATAAAAATTTACGAGTGTTTTTATAAAGCGGATTTTCTATTTCTATTGCATCAAGATATGGAAGCGAAAGCAAACTTGGAATGTTGGCATCATCCATAAAATGCTTATTGCCATAGCCATCTACTTCATATGGAATCATTGTACCGAAATCGAGATGTTCTGATTTAGCGAATTTATTTAATGCTTTTTCTACTTCATCAGCGAGTGCATTGCATTCATCAGCAAATGTTTTATCATGCTTTACATTCATTAAAATATCTGAAAGTTGACGCAATGAAATGACCGCAAAATAATTTGATGGAATGAGGAAAGAGAAAATTGTGGCATCATCTGAGGGACGGAAAATAGAAACAATTAAACCGACAGGTACAATTGGATTGCCGTAGCCGCCGCCGGCAACCGTATCGGATTGCCAACCCGTTACTCTTTGGAATTTATATGGCGATTTTTGGTTACCATCTTTTCTCTGTTGCTCTTTGAAAGTTATCAATACCAATTTCATTGCGTTATACCATTCATCAGAAAAGACAGACTCGTCTCTGGTGGTTTTCCAATAATTATAAGATAAGCGAATCGGATAGCATAGGGAATCGATTTCCCATTTTCGTTCGTGGAGTTCCGGCTTCATATCTGTAAGGTCACTCATCCATTCTGAATGACCGGGTCCATCGTTAAAAGCATTCGCATAAGGATCAATGAGAATACATTTAGTTTGCCTATTAATTACTCCTGCAATAAGTTCTTTTAGTTTTTCGTCTTCTTTCGTTAAGGGAAGATAGGGAAAAACTTGGGCTGTGGAATCGCGAAGCCACATAGCATTTATATCACCTGTAATTACAAATGTATCAGGCTTGCCATGGCTATACTTAAACGTAACAGTAGTATCGAGAGTATTTGGAAAGCAATTTTCAAACATCCAAGCGAGTTCCTCATCAGAGATATCTTTTTTTATTTGAGCAATTTTAGCCTCTACTGCTTCGCTTGTGAATTTTCTCTCTGAAAGAGGGGGACGTTTACTTACGAAATTAGATGATGCAGAAAATTGTGATTGTGAAGTTAAATGTTCCAAAGTGTTATCTCTCAAACCTGTTGCAAGTGCATTGCCTGATATTGCAAGCCCTGCCGCTGCAAGTCCACTTGTTTTAATAAAATCTCTTCTCGATGGCATTAAATGTCCTAATAATTATTTGTGAGAATAGTATTCAAGAAAATTACACATTCTAAACAATTAAGTGAAATCTTATTATCAATATTTGACATTACAATGGGATCAGTCAATGAAGCAATATCCATTAATAATATGGGTGAAAAATATTGATTAAATGAGTAAATTTATAAATTAGAATAAAATGCCCCCGTAGCTCAGTGGATAGAGCATTGGTCTCCGAAGCCATGCGCGCAGGTTCGATTCCCGCCGGGGGTACTTTGAAGCTTACAAATCGTATAATTGAGTGAGAATCAGGAAGCGTTAGTGGTAGAACAAGAGGATTTGTAATCGATGTTGCTGATGCAACGCATAGCATATGGTTTTTTGGATCAGTAAGTGGCGAAATTTGGAAGGCAACTGATAAAGGACAAAATATTCTAAAGACTTCAGGGATTGAAGTGATATGGCGTTGTGAAAATTTTGGTGATACAGAAGCAGGCGGTAAATAATTAAGTCAATAATAGAAATGTTTTCTTTGAAGATGGAATTTGTGCATCCGAAAAGAAAACAATTTTAGAATGTAATGATATTACTAGAATAATTCTATTTTAGTCGACTTTTAGTCCCCTTCTTCATTTCTTCTATTTTATTAAGTGAGTTATTATATAAATCCTGTGGAATATACTGCAGGATTTGTGTTAATAACTTATTGAAATTACCTGCATGAGAATAAAAACCAATCTCTTTATTACCTTTTGCAACCACATAAATTGGTTTTGTGATATGTCCGCTGAAAATTCCACCCTTTAATTCCAGAATCTCATCGTAACGAATTTCAATCATTTTTGTACTAAGAAAAAAATTTGAACAGATCAATTTTGTATCATCTGCCTTTATTAAGAAAGGAAAATACTTATATGTTTTTAGAAAGTGTTTATTTAGGATAAAGATTAAAAACATATTAAGAATAAAAAGAACACCGAAATACCATTTTTGAAACATCATAATAGCAGAAGTAAAAAAATGGAACACAAGAAATAAAGTGGCTATAATGTTTCCGTATCGATAAAGAAATATTTGGAAGAATGTGTATTTATAAGTCTTAATCTTGCTCTCTTTATTAGACTGATTATTTTTATTTTTGTTTGACATAATTTCTGCATAATTGATTAGTTTTGAGTTATACAATATCGTAAAACTAAATAAGAATTATTCACAAAAATAAAAAGAGATATGGAAAAATTTGATGTAATTATTGTTGGTGGCGGTCCTATCGGATTAGCTTGCGGAATTGCTGCTTCAGTTCATAATCTTAATTATAAGATTTTAGAAAAAGGATGCTTGCTTAATTCCATTTATAATTATCCTACTAATATGGTATTCTTTTCTACTTCGGATCGATTGGAGATCGGGCAAGTGCCATTCATATCTCATGGAGTGAAGCCGACTCGAAGCGAAGCATTAGAATATTACCGTCGAGTGAAAGATGCTTGGAAACTAAATCTTTCTCCCTATGAAAAAGTAACTAATGTATCGGGTGAGAAGGGTGATTTTATTGTCGAATCAGAGAAAGGTTCTTATTCAGCAAGAAACGTAATCATCGCTACAGGATTTTATGATTATCCTAATCTTATCAGCGTCCCTGGCGAAAGTCTTAAAAAAGTAAAACATTATTATGAAGATGCCCACCCTTTCGCAGAAACAAAAATAGTTGTAATCGGCGGAGGCAATTCGGCTGTGGATGTGGCACTCGAAACATTCAGACGTGCTGCGGATGTTACAATGGTAGTCCGCAAAAATAAATTAGATGAAAATGTAAAATATTGGGTTAAACCTGATATTGAGAATCGAATTGCAGAGGGATCAATCAAAGCACATTTTAATTCTTACGTAAAAGAGATTCGGGATGATTCGGTGGATATACTTACGCCTGAAGGAAATTTGACAATTGAAAATGATTTCGTATTTGCAATGACGGGATATCATCCTGATTATCGCTTCTTGAAAAATATTGGTATTAAATTAGAGAGCGAATTTAATTTAGTGCCGGTTTATAACAATGAAAATTTCGAGACGAATATTGCGGGATTATTTTTAGCGGGAGTAGTATGTGGTGGAATGGATACAGGGAGATGGTTTATTGAAAACAGCCGCTCACACGCCGAAAATATTATGGGGTATATTGCTAATAGTGTTTTAGATTAGGGATTAAGAGTCCCATTAAATAAACTTAACGGTTGCTCCCATTGTAGTTGATTATACTAAATTTATTAAATATCAAAAGCTTGTATCGAATTAGTTGTTAAATATATCGATTTTACCTGCATCCAAGAATTAAAGAATGTAGTGTGATGATCACTAATTTATCTGCTTCTTGTTTTTTGAGTAAGAGTAGCAACCAAATTTATTTTAGTTTTACAATTCTTTTATCTAAGTAGCGTAATTAGTAATAACTTGCTTTTTATTATGTGATCGAACTTTTTATTACTTCACATATTTTGAAATAAATTCTTCTACTTCCGGTAGTCCACCTTGGTAGATTAAGTATCCGTTACTTGGTTCACGTTCTGTTATCTCGCCGGCAATTGGTGTAAGCATTATCTCCTGTACTTTCTTTTGGTCTTTGGTCTGACCGAGTGCCCAGCAAAGTTTCATATAAGCAACTTCAGGTAGCATATTCGCTGCGGGTACTACACCAAGCTCCATCATATCCCTTCCCGTATCATAAACATACATCTGAACAAATCCCCATAGAGTTTGTACGGTCATATAAATAGAAATCCCCTTATCGTGTGCTTTTTTTAATGCCGGATAAAGCGGTTTATTAACGTGTCCTAATCCTGTCCCTGCAATAATAATCCCTTTGTAATCGTTATCAATAAGTGACTCAATAATATCAGGCTTCATATTCGGGTAGTAATAAACAATGCTGACTTTCTCTTCAAAGGCAGTATTAATTGTAACGTTTCTATCGCGTCTGCGGCGGGCATAATCTTGACGTAATGGAGTTATCTCCTCGCGGCTTACTTTTGCTATCGGTATATCGCCGATTGTTCTAAATGTTGATCTATATGATGAGTGCATCTTTCTTACACGTGTTCCGCGGTGAAGAAGTCCATAGTAATCCGATGTAGGTCCGAACATACAGACCATTACCTCAGCTATATCGCTTTCGGCTGCAGTCTTTACGCTGTGCATTAAGTTCAGTGCAGCATCAGACGAAGGTCGATCCGATGATCTCTGCGATCCAACCATCACAATTGGTACAGGAGAGTTTTGCACCATAAAAGAAAGAATCGCAGCAGTATGATGCATTGTATCAGTACCGTGCCCGATTACAATCCCTTCTACACCTTTATCAATTTCTCTTCCGATTGCCTCTGCAGTTCCTTTCCACTGATCGGGACCCATATTCTCCGAAAATACGCCATAAAGTTTTTCGGTTTCGAGATTACAGTAATCGGCGAGTTCAGGTACAGAACCATAAAGTTCACCGGGTGAAAAGGCGGGTATTACAGCACCTGTACGGTAATCCAATCTACTTGCAATTGTGCCACCTGTTCCAAGAAGTTTTACTCGCGGTTTCTTTGGATCAACCGGGAATTCCTTTTCTGGAATTTTATAATGAGCTTCCTTCCTCCCGAAAAACTTAATATCTTTGATTGATTTGGCAGCGATGCCGATATTATAGCCGACATTTAATTTTATTACGATGTGAAGTGGATCGGCAGTTTCGGAACGTGGTAATATAATTCCTTTGAAATTTCCTTTGTCGGTAATTAATTCTACATCACTCCAAACTAATGCCTTAAATTTTTTTAATGTTTCTAAAGCTTTGCCGCGGTAACCTTTGTAGTCGCTCATTATTAGTCCCGATATTAGTGAACATGCTAATTAGAAATAATCTTACTTAATTCGCTTACAAACTCAATCAAATATTTAAGTATCCCTTCAGGTGAATTTATTTTATTTGTCATCTCAAGTTTTAGTGATTCATTGGTCTGAACGAGTTTTACTTCTTTAGAATATTTTACATTAACGTACTCAAGTAATTTAACAAACTTTTCTTTATAGAAGGATTCTTTTTCTCCCTTAGGAAGGATTAATGCAATACGATTACGTTGGATAATAATCCTTTCGAGCATCGCGTAAGAAGCATGATAGCGAAGTATGGCAGTCATTATTACACGTTCGACAACCGGTGGAGTTTTGCCGAATCGATCTTCCATCTCTTCCTTAATTTCATCCACTTCCTCGAGTCGCATAATTGAAAAGAGGGCAGTATAGAAAGAGAGGCGGTCTGCTTGATCTGGCATAAAACCTTTCGGTATTCCGATTTCAAAATAGCAATCGATTGTCGGTTCGCTCCTTTCAATTTGCTTGGGTAGGTCTTTGAATACTTCTTTAAATTCATCTTGTCTTAGTTCTTCAACTGCTTCATCGAGTAACTTCATATAAGTGTCGAAACCTACTGAATCAATATTTCCACTTTGTTCAGTTCCAAGTAGATTACCAGCACCGCGAATTTCAAGATCGCGCATTGCAATGTTAAATCCCTCACCTAAATCAGTATATTCTTCAATTGCCTGCAATCTTTTTACGGCTTTTTTTGTGATTGAATCGAGCGATGGAACAAGTAGATAAGCATAAGCCTGTCTATCGCTTCTACCTACACGACCTCTTAATTGATGAAGCTCTGCAAGTCCGAAACGATCAGCACGATTTATAATAATTGTATTTACGTTCGGTATATCAAGTCCGGATTCAATAATTTTAGTAGCCACAAGTACATGATATTTTTTATTCAAGAAATCATAAATGACTTCTTCTAATTGAGCGGGTTTCATCTGACCATGTGCCACGCCGAATGAAACTTGAGGCATATACTTCTGCAAAAAGCTCGTAATCTTTTCTATCGATTGAACGCGATCATGAACGAAATAAACCTGACCGTTACGCTTTATTTCAGTCGTTATCCATTCACGGACTTTTTTAATATCGAATACATCTACGCGTGTATAAATTGGCTGTCGGTTCGGAGGGGGTGTAGCAATAATAGAAAGATCACGTGCACCCAGTAATGATAAATTAAGAGTTCGAGGAATTGGTGTTGCCGAGAGGGTAAGTGAATCAACATTTGCCTTGAGCGATTTTAATTTTTCTTTGTGCATCACACCGAAGCGGTGCTCTTCATCTATAATTAGCAATCCGAGGTCTTTAAATTTTATATCTTTTGAAAGGATGCGGTGAGTGCCGATTAAAATATCCACTTCACCTTTTTCAAGTTTTTCAACGGTTTCATTTTGTTGAGTTTTTGTTTGGAAACGGCTCATAGCGGCAACTCTAACAGGGAATTGAGCGAGACGATCCTTAAATGTATTATAATGTTGTTCTGCAAGAATTGTGGTTGGTACTAGAAGAGCAACCTGTTTTCCATCATTAATTGATTTGAATGCCGCACGTACTGCAATTTCTGTTTTACCAAATCCTACATCTCCGCAAACAAGCCGATCCATCGGATTTCTTCCTTCCATATCGCTCTTTACTTCTTCAGTTACTTTAGATTGGTCGGGCGTATCTTCATAGAAGAAAGATGCTTCTAATTCCTTCTGCCAAATAGAATCGCTGCTGAATGCATATCCTTCTGCTGATTTCCGTTTTGCATAAAGAGTAATTAATTCGCGTGCAGCTTCTTTTATCTGCGCTTTAACTTTCTTCTTAGTCTTTTTCCATTCGCCGCTTCCAAGTGAGGAAAGCTTTGGCGGTACATTATCTTTCTGCGAGAATTTTTTAACTAAAGAGAAGTAGTTGAGATTTACATAAACAACACCGCCTTCAGCATAAAGAATTTTTATTGATTCCTGTTCAATATCGCCGATTTTAATATTTTCTAAACCGGCATACATACCAATTCCGAAATTTTGATGAACTACAAAATCGCCTTTCTTTATTGAAGCTAAGTCTTTGATACGTGATTTTTTTACTTTAGATTTTCCGGGTAGTTTGGTGCGGTACGGTTTATTAAAAATTTGATAATCAGTAACAAGGAATAAACGATCGGGCTTAGAATAAAATCCACTTTTAATTGGGAATACAGTGATTTTTATAGTTCCCGATAATATCATCTCCGAAAGTTCTTCTTTGTATTCAGAAAGCAGGTCGATCAATCTTCTCACTTGAAGTTCATTTTCTACGGCGAGTATTATTTGATTATTTTTCTTCTTTTGTTCGGTAAGGATATTAAAAAACAGATCAAAATTAGAATTAATCGGTTGTATCTCGCTAATCTGAAGATTAATTCTATTTTCGCTTTGCTCTAATTCTTCTTCAATAATCCAACGACAGTTATGTTCAAAAAGATCATCTAAACTGAATTGTTCTTCTTCTTTCTGTTCATCATCTTCTATGGGCTGAGAATATTTTTTATCCGAATAAAGCTCGTTCCTAATAGAAGCATCTATTTCTATAATTTCTTCACTCTCTTCTTCATTTTCCAGAGTTGAGGGAGAAAAAAAATGACTTAATTCAAATTGAGATGCAAATACAAGCGGGCTATCGAGGTAATGAAAAATATTTCCGGATTCGTCACTAGCGGAAGAATCTATTATTGCAGCGAGTGTAACGCTTTCAACTTTATTAAGCGAACGCTGGCTATCGGAATCGAAATAACGAATCGATTCTAAGAAGTCGCCATCGAATTCTATACGGCAGGGCATTTTTTCACTGAATGACCAAAAATCGATTATCGAACCACGAATTGCATAATCACCCGGATCTGCTGAAAACTTTTCTTTGTTATAGTTAAGCAAATTGAGGTATTCCACTAACTCATCATAACTTAGATCACCCCCAGCGGTTATTGTAGTTGTCTTATTGCTTAATTCATTTTTTGATGGGAGCTTTGTTTTTAATATTCCGTAAGTGGAAAGCGCAATGAATTTATCTTTATTACTAATTACGGTTAATCTCTCTTGAATGGATTCTTTAGAGAAATCATCGATTTGAATTACATAGTCAGTGAATCCAAGAAGTGATAATTCGACTGCTAATTCATGAATAGATTGAATTGATGGCAGTAGAATTAATAAGTGATTATTTTCAGAGAAAATTTCAGAAACAAAAAGTGCTTTTGATGAGCCATAGAATTGGCTAATCGCAATTTTACCTTTCTTGTTCTTGAGTAAAGATAGTTGTTTTTTTAATTCAATTGTATATGCAGGATTTTCTAAAAGGGGAAATATATTTTTCATTCTTTATGCTTTTTAAAATAAATAGACCATTCCCAATCCAAAATGGAGGGAAATTCATTACCAAATATAAATTTAAAACAAAAATTCTATAAAAGCAGTATATTTTAATACTGAAAGAACATTTACGGGAAAATTATGCCTCTAAAAAAAGCTTCTAAACCACGAGAACTAAAACCGGAAGAATTAAGATGGGTCTGCGACCCAGAGATTTTTGAATTTGAAACTACATCACATCTAAAGCCGATTGAAGGAATTGTTGGGCAGGAAAGAGCACTTAAAGCATTAAAGCTCGGAGTGGAATTAAAAAGTCCCGGATATAATATATTCGTAACAGGATTATCCGGTACAGGGAAGTTTACATCAATAAAATCAGTATTGGAATCGATTCGTCCTGATTGCTCTCAATTAAAAGATTATGCCTATGTAAATAATTTTAAGGATAGGGATAAACCGGTCCTGCTAGAATTTCCTGCCGGGAAAGCTTTAGAGTTCAAAGAGGAACTATATAAGGCAATAAAATTTTTACAGGAGAAAATTCCTTCATTCCTTAGTAATGAACCTTTTGTCAGTCAAAAGAAAAAATTACTTGAAGAGTTCGGTTCTTCACAATCAGCTATAATGAGTGAATTTGAAGAAAAACTTAAAAAAGATAATTTTACTCTTGGTCAGGTTAAAGTGGGCGAGCTTACTCGTCCCGAAATTCTTGCTGTAATTGAAAATGAACCTGTATTTATGCAACAGCTCGGTGAATACGTCAAAGGTGAAAAAATTACCAAAGAGCAGGCAGATCAATTTATTAAAAAATATTCATCCTACCAAGAAGAGCTTGCAAAGGTATTTAAGCAAAGTCTAAAGCTTAGCCAAACTTTTCAAGAAAGAATTCTTGAACTAGAAAAATCTTTCGTAGGTAATGTAATTCATATAACAATGGATGAAATTAAAAAGCAATATGAAAATGATAAGATACTCAATTATTTAGAAGAAGTGGAAGAAGATATACTATCTAATCTTGAAATATTCAAAGGACAAAAACCAGCGACCGAAGAGACCCAAGACGGATTGGTAGTAGATTACCTTAAAGAATATGAGATAAATATTATTCTAGATAATACAGACGTAAAATCATGTCCGGTAGTTTTAGAGACATCGCCCACATATAATAATATTTTCGGTACGATTGAAAAATTTTCCGATGGAAGAGGCGGTTGGTATGCTGATTTTACTAAGGTGAAAGCTGGTTCTCTGCTCAGAGCTAACGGAGGGTTCCTTATACTAAATGCACTCGATTCATTTTCCGAAAACGGTGTTTGGAAAGCTTTAAAACGCGTTCTGCTTTATGGTAAATTAGAGATTCAAGACCTTGCAACTGTTTATCAATTTTCACCAAGCGTCTTAAAGCCCGAACCTATCGATATTGAATGCAAAGTTATCCTCGTAGGTAATAATTATATCTATTCTGTATTATCTAATTACGGAGATGACTTCAATAAAATTTTCAAAGTGAAAGCCGATTTTGATTACGAGATTGCACGTAACGAACAATCAATTTTAGAATATGCGCGATTAATAAAAAAATTAATCGAGCAGGAAAAATTATTGGAGTTTGATAAAACTGCAGTTGCCCGCATAACTGAATATGGTGCAAAGTATTCGGGCAGACAAAATAAACTTACGACACGATTTGCTTATATAGCAGATTTGGTTAGGGAATCAAATTTCTGGGCTAAAGACAATGGTGATAAAACTGTATCAAGCTATCATGTAGATCAAGCCTTTCTTGCTAAAAGGGAAAGACATGGTTTATATGAATCGAAAGTTCAAGAGATGTTAGATAATAAAATTATTTTGATTGAAACCACAGGTGAAAAAATCGGAATGATTAATGGGCTGGCTGTTTATGGCGGCGAATCATATTCATTTGGCAAGCCGACACGTATAACAGCATCTGTCTCACTTGGCAATGGTTCATTTATAAACGTAGAAAGGGAATCGGGTTTAAGCGGGAGCTCACATAATAAAGGTGTGCTAATTATTTCAGGTTACTTTAAGGAAAAATTCGGACGTAAACTTAATCTTGCCTTCAATGCTAATATTGTATTTGAGCAAGGTTACGGTATGATTGATGGTGATAGTGCTTCAATTACCGAAATATGTGTAATCTCTTCCGCTCTTTCACGTTTACCGATAAAGCAGTCGATTGCAATTACAGGTTCAGTTAATCAGAAAGGGGAAATACAACCTATTGGCGGTGTTAATGAAAAAATCGAAGGATATTTTGATGTATGTTCTAAAAGAGGATTGGATGGATCGCATGGAGCAATAATTCCTATCCAGAACGTAAAAGAGCTAATGCTCAAGCAAGAAATTATTAATGCTGTTAATGAAAATAAATTCCATATTTATCCCGTTGCAAAGGTAGAAGAGGCAATTGAAATATTATTTGGAGTTGAAGCTGGAGTTGCAAATGCTCATGGCGATTATCCGGTAGGCACTGTATTTGGTGAAGTGGAAAAAGAATTAAAAGAGATGAGAAAAACGGCAAAAGGTGAGCACGAAAAGAAACCGCATGCTCATCATCACGGAGAGAAAGATAAAGGAAAGCCTGCACCGAAGAAAAAGAAGATTCCAAAACCGACTCCGAAGAAGAAACCTGTTCCCAAACCGGTGCCGAGTCCTGTGCCGACCCCCGTACCAGTACCTAAAAGGAAGCCTGTGAAGAAACCTGTACCGAGACCAGTTTCTAAGTCAGTATCAAAATCCGGAAGTAACCGGAATTCTAAAGCTATTCCTGTTTCTAAAACATCAATTAAATCTGATCGTGGGTCTTCTCCTAAATCGATTTCGGTTTCTAAAGAAAAGAAATTATCTGTACCTGTTTCCAAAAAAGTTGTAAAAACTCCGGAGAAAGCACGAGTGCAGAAACCATCATCTGTTACGCAATCGAAAAATAAAAAGAGTAGAAAATAAATGGCTGCCATTGCCAAAACAAAAATATTAGCTACATTAGGACCGGCTACCGATACGAAGGAAATAATTGAAGCTTTGGTTGATGCCGGTTTGGATGCAGTTCGCCTCAATATGTCTCACGGCACGCAAGAGAATTTTGAAAAAATATTTGGAATTATCCATGAGGTATGCGTAAGTAAATCTCTTTTTATTTCTACACTCATTGATCTTCAAGGACCGAAGATAAGAGTCGGAAAATTGAAAGAAGAATTTTATTATATCAATAGCGGCGATACAATAGAAATTACCGCCGAAGATATTCTCGGAGATAATAAAAGAGTATCCTCTTCTTATAAAGAGCTTAGCAAGGATGCCTCGATTGGAGATACAATTCTTATTGATGATGGTTTACTAAATCTTGAAGTAATAGAAGTAAAGGAAGGTTCTGTCATTTGTAAAATAATTGAGGGGGGAATATTAAAGCCACGAAAGGGAATGAATCTTCCCTCAATGAAACTTAGCACTCCATCGCTTACTGAAGTTGATATAAAAAATCTAGAGTATTCATTAAAACATCGTGTGGATTTCGTAGCCCTTTCTTTCGTAAGGAAAGCAGATGATATTATCGCACTAAGAAATTATTTAAATAAATATGGAAGTAAAGCACAAATAATTGCCAAGATAGAAAAACGAGAAGCGGTAGATAATTTCGATGAAATATTAAAAGCATCCGATGGTATTATGGTGGCTCGCGGAGATCTTGGTGTTGAATTAAAACCACAAGAAGTGCCTATCATTCAAAAAGATATAATTCGCAGATGTAATGCCGCAGGTAAATTAGTGATAACAGCCACACAGATGTTGGAGAGTATGATTTATAATCCAATTCCTACTCGTGCCGAAGCATCTGATATAGCCAATGCTGTATGGGATGGCACTGATGTAGTTATGTTAAGTGCCGAAACTTCTGTTGGGAAATATCCCGTGGATGCAGTTAAAATAATGAATAATATACTTATTGCTACTGAAGTTGATCCTGCCGACAGAAAAAAAATAAAATATGAAATACCCGAAGACCCGTTAGATAATATTTTCGATGCATCGGGTAAAGCGATATCGAAAATGGCAAATCAAATAAATGCTGATTTAATTGTAGTTTTTACTCACTTTGGCGGAAAAGCAAGAGTGGTTTGTAAATATCGTCCTTCTTCCCGAATCTATGTTTTTTCTGATAGCTTTGATGCTTTGAGTCAATTAAATCTGCTTTGGGGGATTAAGTCGAGCTACATGGTAGATATATCTGATGAAGAAAAAGCAGTAGAAAATGCAAAAAAAATTTTATTGGAAAGAGGTATAGTAAAAGAAGGGAATTTAGTATTATACACCTCCGGCAAATTAATCGGAGAAAAGAAGAGAAGAAGCTGGCTCCGTTTTGAAATAATATGAATGAGAAAAGAAAATATAAAGAAGCGAATTGGTGGCATAAAGATGAATTAGGAAAAATTGTATGCACACTCTGTCCGCGTTACTGCACAATTGGGGATGGACAAGCGGGCTTCTGCTTTATTAGAGAAAATATTGATGGTATGCTTTATTCCATAGGTTACGGAAGACCTACGGGATTCGGCATTGATCCGATAGAAAAAAAGCCGTTGAATCATTTCCTTCCCGGAACAGAAATATTAAGCTTCGGAACAGCTGGGTGTAATCTTGGATGTAAGTTTTGTCAGAATTGGTCAATTAGTAAAGCACGTTACGATTCGGTTAATTCCCTTTATGCCTCACCGGAAGATGTAGTTTCACTAGCTAAAAAAAATCATTTGCCATCAATTGCATATACTTATAATGACCCGGTGATATTTGGTGAATATGTAATTGACATTTCACGATTGGCACGGGAAGAAGGTATTCGTTCTGTAATGGTATCGGCAGGATATATCGATAAAGAAGCGAGAAAAGATGTTTATAAATATATTGATGCTGCTAATATTGATCTCAAGGCATTCACTGAAGAATTTTATCATAATCTAACCTTCTCGCACTTATCAGATGTATTAGATACACTAATATGGTTGAAAAAAGAAACTGATGTATGGCTCGAATTAACAACATTATTAATTCCGGGCGAAAACGACAATCCTGAAGAGATAAAGAAGATGTGCAGTTGGATAGTTGAAAATCTGGGAAATGAAGTACCGCTTCATTTTACTGCATTTCATCCCGATTTCAAAATGAAAGATAAAACCGCAACACAACATAAATCCTTAATTTTATCAAGGGAAATTGCACTTTCGGAAGGAATAAAGTTTTGTTATCTTGGAAATGTGCACGATATAAAAGGGAGCACGACCTACTGTCCCGAATGCGCAATTCCTTTAATAGAACGCGATTGGCATAGCGTAAGAAAGAATAATTTACTAATAAATAAATGCCCAAATTGTGGCACAAAAATCCCCGGCGTATTTAAATAGTTAATTCTAGTTCCTTCTGAATGCAACGTCCGAGTCTGATTAAATAAGTATATTTGTATCTATAATAAATAATTGGTTTGATATGATTCTTCGTAAAATAATTTTATTTCTTTTTGTGGTTTCTTCGGTCGGAGCTCAATCTTATCAATATATTTTTCCGAAGCCGGGGACAGATTACCACCGCAAAGCGAGCACTATAATATTACGATTTGGAGAAAAGATAAATCATATCGATAAAATTACTGCCGCTAAAAATTTTAAAATAATTGGTAGTAAAAGTGGACTTCATGAAGTCGATATTATTATCTCTACCGATGAATATACTTTAATCGCTGATCCGATTACTGATTTTGTTGAAGGTGAAAATGTAATTGTTTTCTTTGCGGGTGGCGTTAAGACAGATAATGAAACTTCTCTCCCTTCGATAAAGTTTAATTTTACAATAGCAGAAAATGAAATTCCGAAAGAGAGATTTTTACGTTATGAATATAATAGACGCGATTCGATAAATGGAATTTCGGAAAATCGACCGGTTTTCGACTTGACCAACTCGGTTAAAGAAAATACACACGAAGTTCAATCTATAAATGGAGTTGCAGTACCCTCCGATTACCCTGAAGTAAAAGTAGAGATTAATACAAATCCTGCTCCTGGTTATATCTATATGAATAACTGGGGGGGAACTCCATACTTAATGATTCTCAATGGCGATGGTACACCATTATTTTATAAAAAAATGTCTTCGCGTGCGCGTGATTTTAAGATACAATCAACTGGTGAAATGACATATCGACTTGCTGAAGGATATGATAAATTTTTTGGAATGGATTCCGGATTTAATATTATTCGAGAATATACTTGCGGTCCGTATGGAACAGATGAACATGAGCTAATGCTTCAAAAAAATGGTAATGCATTAATGATTGGATTAGAATGGCGGACGGTCGATATGAGTAAGATGGTGGCAAATGGTAAACCTAATGCGACTGTCGTTGGTAATCACGTCGTGGAAGTTGATAAAAATAATAATATTGTTTTCGAGTGGAGATGCTGGGATAACTATAAAATTACTGATGCGATCGGTGTAGATCTAACAGCAAATTATATTGATTATATACACATGAACGCAATTGATATTGATATGGATGATAACTTAGTTGTATCCTCCCGACATCTAAACGAAGTAACCAAAATTAATAAAACTACCGGCGAAATGATCTGGCGGTTTGGCGGACCCGGGAATAAAAATAATCAATTCACTTTTATTAATGATTCTTTCGATGGATTTTCTTGGCAGCATGATATAAGATCAATTGGGAATAATCATTATACAATATTCGATAACGGAAATTTTCATTCGCCAAAAATTTCGAGAGCCGTGGAATATTTAATCGATGAAGTAAACAAGACAGCGACTTTGGTATGGGAATATAAAGACCCTAAAAAATATTATACTAGTTGGATGGGTAATGCTCAGCGGCTATCAAATGGAAATACGTTAATTTGTTGGGCAGATGGATCGCTTCCAAAAGTTTCCGAAGTAACTCCTTCGGGCGAAAAAGTATATCAATTAGATTTTATAGAAAACTATCATTGTTATCGTGCATTTAAATTTAATTCTTTGGGAAAAGCATCAATTCCATATCTCGTTGCAGAATCATATACAGATAAAGTTCGGCTGATTTTTAATAAGTTCGGAGATTCTGATGTGGCATCTTATGATGTATATGCCGGAACAGCGGGAAATAGCTTAATAAAAATAGGAAATACAAAAGAAACTTATTTTGAAACTATGGACTTAGATAACAATACAGATTACTTTTTTGCAGTAAAAGCAGTTTATTCTTCGGGTAATGCAAGTGAATTTTCAAACAAAGAAAAAATATTTGTAAGATTGATTCAAGCTGGAGAGAATATGTTATTAAATAGCGATTTCTCAGCCGGAAGTTCGGGTTGGGTATTTCAAACTTTCGAGCAGGCAAACGCAAACTTAATAATTACATCAAATAATGAAGCATTTATTAATGTAACAAATAGTGGCGTAAGTGATTGGAATATTGAATTGCTACAAAAAAATATTTCTGTCGTAAAAGGGAAGAAATATTTTTTTCAATATGATGCTGCCGCTGGTGATACGAGAGTTTTTTATCCGCGCATTACAAGAGATGGCGGAGAGCATGAGGATTACAGTCGCATTGGTGCTGTCGCACTTGGCAAAACAAAAAAAACTTTTACGCATATATTCACTATGAATAACGAAACTGATTTAAAAGCACGTTTAATATTTCAGTGCGGGGGATATAACCCATCAATTCTTATAGATAACGTAATATTCAAAGAAGATGTATTCGCCGGTGCTGATGAAATAGATACTCTTCTTCCTAATAATTTTGGCTTAATCGGCAATTACCCAAATCCTTTTAATCCGAATACAATTATAAAATATTCTCTTCCTGCTCAAGGAAGTGTTCGTATTTCAATCTATAATTTACTAGGGGAATTAATTTCGCAGAAATTATTAGAACATTCATCGGGTGGAATTTTTGAATATAATTTTAAAGGTGCAAGTTTATCTTCCGGTGTGTATATTTCCACTATTGAAAAGCTTTCGGGTAATTTTGAAAATTCCGGTTTATCAAAACTAAAAATGATATTGATAAAATAAATACAGGAAGCATACATGAGAAATTTTTTTACTTTTTTATTTTTTATACTGATTACAGGAGCAAATGTATTACCGCAATCGGTAATTGGATACAAGTATGTATCCCCCCTCCCCGAATCCAAATTTAATTCGAGAGAAGAAACAATAATTTTTAGAGATGGAAATAATATTAATCCTGCTTCTCTAAGTAACGCCCGTATAAAAATATATTCCGACAATCGAAAGTATGAAGGTACTTTTATTTTATCGACAGATAGAAAGACAGTTATATTCGATCCAAAAGATAATTTTGCACCTTCGGAAAAAATCACTGTAATGTATCTTGGAGGGATTAAAAATACACTCGGAAAGGAATTAAAACCGTTTAAATATAGCTTCTATGTAACATCACTAGAAAAACCGGTAATTGTTCCCAAACTTGCAGGCAGGTATTATGATGGAGAAGATGATACTGCAATTACTCCAAAAATAAACTACAAAACAAAAGATATTAAGAACACAAAAAGCATTATGGATGTCCCTTTTGATTTTCCGCAAATAACTATGAACGTTAATGAGAACAGTGCTTTTGACGGAGCTACATTCCTTACGGTATCTACTGCCGCACCAAATATTGGCTACTATTATATGATAATCGATAATAATGGAAATCCAATATTTTATGATAAGACAGAAGAAGGTTCGGAAAATTTTCATCTACTTCCGAATGGAAATACCGTAATTAATGAGGAGCTTACGCTTCATGGCTGGGCAGGCGGTAGTGAATCGAATTATTTAATTCTGGATTCTAATTTTACACATATCGATACCTATCAGATGAAAAATGGCTATATGGCAGATTCTCATGAATTTCTCATGCTCCCTAATGGTCATGTAATAATGAACTGCTATGATTTACAGCCTGTTGATTTAAGTAATGACGTTGAAGGTGGAAAGCCTAATGCAATGGTTGCAGGCTCGATAATGCAAGAGCTGGATAATGATAAGAATGTTGTATTCCAATGGAGAAGTTGGGACCATTTTAATTATCTCGATACTTATTTTAATACGACACTTGCGGCATTCGATCCAATTCATATTAATTCTATTGAACTTACTATCGAAGGAAATCTACTTATATCTTCAAGAAACTTAAATGAGATAACAAAAATAAATAGGCAGACCGGTGAAATCATCTGGCGGCTCGGAGGAAAAAACAATCAGTTCACTTTTATCGGTGAGGATGAAACAAACAAACCACTATATTTCTCAAGAACACATGATGTTCGTCAGCTTCCGAATGGAAACATAACTGTATTCGATAATGGAATGGATCGCAGATCAGCTAAATTCTCAAGAGCAGTTGAATATAAAATTGATGAAATAAATAAAACCGCTGAATTAGTTTTTGAATATCGACATGTGCCTGATATTTATGCACAGTTTCAGGGAAGTTTTAGAAGACTTCCAAATGGAAATATGTTTATTGGATGGGGAAGTGCTTCGGGCAGCGGTAGTCCTGCGTTTTCCGAAATTACGCCCGATAAAAAAGTGGTTTCGGAAATGACATGGCAGCCCGCCGGATTAGTAAGTTATCGAGCATTAAAATATCCTAAAGAATTTCTAAAGCCGCAGGCAAATATCGATCAATATGAAATCGCGTTGGATAATACATATGAATTTAACGAAGATGTTGACAGCACCTTTGTAACACTAAATATTAAAAATATTTCGGGAGAAGGATATAATAAAATAAATGTGCAAAAATTTAATTTAGCACCTTTCAATCCACAGTTTTTAGGAACATCTCCATTAGTATATCAATATCGATTTTATATTACTAATTCAGCAATAAATTCAATGACTGCAGAATTAATAATCGATTTGAAAAAATTTAGTCGTATAACCGAACCTTCTAAAGTAGTAGTATATCACAGAGAAAATTTAGGGCAGGGACTTTTTCTCCCTTTAGCTACAACATATAATTCCGTTACAGGAGAGCTAAAGACGACAATGAATAAATTCGGCGAATTTATTTTAGCTACTCCTAGTAATATTGGAGCAGTTACACACCCCAATATTATTTCTCCTTTAGATAATGGAAAAGTTAATCAGACTTTACCCGTTACATTAAAATGGAATAGCGATGGTGAAGTTATCTCTTATAGTTTACAGGTTTCGTTTAAGGATGATTTTTCGGAACTCTTAGTTAATGAAGAAAACATTAATGAAACTAAATATTATATGCCTTCTCTTGAGAATTTACAGAAATATTATTGGAGAGTAAAAGCAACTAATGATTCAGGCGAAAGCGAGTGGACAAATGCAATGTTTTCTACTGTCGCTCCTTATATACAAATATTAGAGCCGAATGGCGGAGAGACTTTTACTTATGGACAGAAACATTATATTAAATGGGAAGATAATATTACCGAAGCAGTGAAAATACTATTATATAGAGATGATCACGTTCATATGTTAGTCATTGATTCTACGGCAAGCGACAGAGCTTATTTGTGGGAATTGGGCAGTAATGGATTTGTATCCGGCAGTAGTAAATATAGAATCGTTATTCAGAGTAGAACAAAAAGTAATATCGCTGATTCGAGCGATGCAATGTTTACCGTTTATAATCAATTAGCTGTTGTTGATAAAAATGAATTGCCGCAGGAATATGCTGTTGCTCAGAATTATCCTAATCCATTTAATCCTACTACTACTATTGATTATGAATTGCCTAAGGCATCTTATGTAACCGTAAGTGTATATAATATTTTGGGTAAAGAAATCGCTACATTAGTAGAGGGAGAGAAAAGTGCGGGATATTATCAGGTTACTTGGAATGCTGAAAATCTTCCTAGTGGAATTTATTTTTATACTTTCAAAGCCGGCAATAAAATTGCAACTAAGAAAATGATACTAGTGAAATAGAGAATAGAAAGCTCTTATCTGTTCTCCTCGAAATAAAGGAAGATGATAATAATGAGTGCAAAGGGATGCTTTGTTAGAAAATTACGATTGTGATCCCCTCATTCTTTTTATTATAGTCGGAATCATTTTTTAGGAATAGATTTTTCCTGGTAAAAAGTTCGGATTCAGAATAGATTGAACCGAACTTTTCTCCGGGGATAAAACCTTTAATAAATTTATCTCTTTTCATTTTTGATAACGAAGAATGAATACCGATTTTAATTGCACCACCTTTACCTGTAGATCCATATCCATGAATTAATTTAACTGCCTGCAATTTTCTATGGCGGGCATTATCGAGTTTCAATTTCAATCTCTCACGCGCTTCTTCCACGGTCGGCATTCCGGCTTTTAAATTAATTGTTTCGAGGTAACTGATCTGATTGGTTGATTTTTTACGTGATAGACTTCCGCCACAAAATGGACATGAAGCCATCGCCTTCTCAATCTCATTCCCACATGTTTCGCAAATTAACATAATTATCTAAGTTTAGGATCTGCTTTAATAATTTGATTCTTAGAATTAGCAATATTTTGTGAAAGTATGTGATAAATATCGTTATAACCTTTAGCTTTTTCGAGTATTAAATCGTCCTGCCTGAAATATGAAATTAAAATGGATTTAGTATATCGATCAAAATACTCATTTTTGATTGCAGCTAACTGACCAATAGCTTCTTGTTTAATTCTACCTGATTTACATTCAAATATATACGGTGTTGTTCCTTTAATTCCCAAAATATCTATTTGATTTTTATCTAAATTTTCTGACTTTTTACCTTTCCATGCCACTTTTACATTAAGATATAATCTATCGAATATATTTATTTTATCTAACTCTTTATAACAATAATATTCAAACCAATCTCCATTTATAAATTTTAATATTTCTGGATTTTCGTTAGTTATTGATAGTTTATCACCCTGGTATTCTAAAGTTATATTAATTTTTTTATTAATTGATTCGATCTTTATTCCACTTTTGGAATAATTTAAGAATTTCTTTTCATTAAACTGTCTGGCAAAATCAAGAACTTTATCTCCAAATTTGTTGAAGTGCAATACAAGAAATTTATATAATTTTTCATAATTCTCATTTATTAAAATTTCATTCGATTTAGAATAACTTTTAATTTTATGCCCGTGTAAAGCAAAATAATCTTCTATATCGATTAACGATTCTATATTTCTTGATTGAACCGGTAAATTATTTTTAAATATTAACACTTCATTTTTTTCTGTATTTATATAAATTCTATCAAATTGTTTTTCGGTAAATAGATTATACGCAGCAATTGACATAATTTTCGTGCCGTTAGTAAAGTTTAAACATATTTCATTATCAGGATTACTAATTTGATTAATAACAGAAGACATCTTGGAATAAACATTTTCATAATCAAATCCTAATATTTCTATATTCTCGTGAGGAACATTCACTATACTAATTATTAAGTCTAACTCCTTTTTTGTTTGAGCCGTATAAAAATAATAAACCTTATCCGGTTTAAAAAAATCATTTGCAGTAATATTTGGAATTACTTGTCCGCTTACTAATTGAAAAAGTATTCTCATTTGTTAATCTCCATTTTATATTTACCAAGACCGAAAACTGTATTTTTACCTATATTTAATTTTTCACCGGCTTTAAGAAGCGAAACGAAAGGAGTTAAATTGCCGGACAATATTATAGAGCCGGTAAATCCGCTAATTTCCATTTTTTTCTTTTGCCGCGTTGTGTAACGCTCCAATTTATGAAAATGAAGATTATTATTTTTCACTTTAATATCAGAAACATCTAAGGGTGAAGGATATTCCTCCTTCTCAGCGTTGCAATAAAGATGAGAGATTGTATAATACCTGCGCAGAAGTGAATTATAGATTAAATTAAAATCGACACTTGCCGGATTGCTAAAAACATTTCCTGCTTTTTGGAAACGCACGGGAGTAATAAAATTCAATGTAACTTCCGAAACGTTTTCTTGATCCGCTCCATTACCAAGAGAATAAATATTAAATCCGCTTTTTACTTCGGGGTTATTTTCTTCACAAATAACGGTAGCATGCTCGTAATCAATAGTATTAGTAACTTTTAGAAGCTTGAATTTTTTCCTGCCAGCACCTACTCCCATAATACCCATTTGACGGAAAGTCTTAATAAAATGAGGCAGTAGCAAAATATAATTCCCAAATAAAGTTATACCCACATTCAGTGTTTCACCTTTTTTGTATTCAAGGATTTGCTCAATTGGCGGAGCAATTATAAATGGGTGAGATAATTTTTTTGCTCCTTTTAGAAACCAAAGATTATTTTGCGGAATTTCAGTTTCGAACACTAAAAAGTAGGCACAGACTTGCTGTAAAGTGCATCCTTCACATTCAGCCGCTTTAGTAACGCATATAGTTTTTCTGAAAGCCCATCCGAATGATCCCCTGAACATCGAACCCTTAAATGCGGGAAGTATAGCATCCTCAATAAATTGAAGAGTAAAATTAAAATGAGAGTAAGTAATCTTTGAGAGTTTCATTATATTTGTATCTCACTTTTCTTTGATACTACGGTAATAAATAATATCTCCAACTTCATAAGTCCCTCCTGAAGATTTTACACCTATTACAACAGCACATTTTTTATTTTCTTCTTTAATATCATCATTGGTATTTCTTGAAGCTATAAAATTCACTATTCCATTTTTCACATTACCATGCAGACATATAGTTGGAAGGTAATAATTTGGTTTAATACCACTAATAATAACACCGTTTATTTGTTTACCAAAAATATCAGTGTTCCGAAAAAAATATTTATTTACTTCTTTAATTTCCCTAAGGGGAATAGCATCATGATTGTATTCCACAAGTGTAGTCTTTAAATTATTATCAACTAATTCAACCTCTGTAACCGAGTAACTTATTTTTTGTTTACCCAATCCCAGAATTTGATCTTTAATATGAGATTCTAAATTGGGAAGAATATGATTGCATACTTCAATAAAATCATTAAATTTGGTAACTTTTTTATCATCATGTTTTGAGGAAACAACCATTAGCTTTGCATCTTTAAGTTCATCTATTATTATCTGTTTTTTGATATCAAAACTATCAATAGCAAATAAAGAAGAAGAATTATCAACAACCGCAGAGAAGATATGCGGTTTATCGATCGATTTTTTTATAAGCGCAGAAAACAATGATACGCAAGCGGAAAGGAGAAATGAATTACCAGAAATATTTTTTATATAATTATTATAATCTTCTCCTGTACCTAATGGTTTACGGATATAAAAATTATAATTTTCCATTCCCCAATCGTAAATAAAAATATGCGGAGCGTACTTTTCGACGTAATGATTTAATGCATTTTTAACAACGGTATAAATTGTTTTTTTATTTGCTTTTGATATGTCAAAAGGGATGTATGAATCTTGCGAAAGAACATCTAAAGCAGAAATATTAAATATCATTCCCATTAAATTACTGTTTATTACAGCAGGGGAAAACGATTCTCCAATTTTATTCGAATACTTATCTTTATAAAAAATATCTAAATTTTTAATTTTTCTTTCCTTAAAAGAAATATCACTTATATCTGTTAGTTCTGGTAATTTCCTTTCACATATTGTATGAGCAGATTTGAAATTCCCTGCATCTTGATTATTTTTTATTTGGAATAATAGATCTTGAGAAATCATTTGATCTCAAAATCAAAAGAATATTTTTCATATTCAATTTCGAAAGATAATTTGTATTCGCCCGTTCCTTTTATAATTTCATTTAAAGGAGTTGCAGCAGCTTTATTATTTATTGTCAAATTTCTTGATCGAGATGAGTTATCATTAAAAGTAAAAACTATATTTTTAATTTCTTTTGTTAAAGATGTATAGAAAATTAAATATAAAACATCGTTTATTTGATTTAATCTCACAACTAACTTTTCCGAATTTATAAATTCTAAAGCTTTCGATGAATTTTCTAATTCTAAATCCCAGAAATTATCAGCTACTTCAATCTTTTCTTTTTTAGAATCATTATCATCGGCAGCAATTCTATAAGGTTCTGTATGATCATTAACCATTGGAGTACTTCTATTTTTCACAATTTCTTTAGATTGGTCTAAAGTGAAAATTAATGTTCTTTTTGCAGTTTCATATATATTTATAGCATTCATTCTAACATTAAAAAGTTTTTCGTATTCATGACGTAAGTAATAAGATTGTTGTGAATTCTTTTGCAAATTAAAAAATTGCAAATAATTTTTTTCTGCATTAATAATTTTCTTAATTAAATATTGAGGAAGAATACCAACAAATACATTAAGTTGGTTAAAATAAGTAGGGCCTGAGGTTAAAATAAAAATGGTTCTTTCAGAAGGGAAAGAGGTATCCCCCTTCGGAATTTTTATATCATATTCTTCAGCTAAATCGTTATATAGAGAAGAAGAACCAATCAACATCGTTCTAACAACTTTTTCTTCTTTTAATAGTTTTGTATCACTTATTACTAATTCTCTTTTTAATTCGTAATTCCACCATATTTGACCTACTTGGAATTTCGGAGGTGGATTTAACATATTCTCAATAAATGGATTCATAATGGAACTCGTCGTTTAATAATTTACAAACATTCTCTATCACTAAAATTTTTAATTCTTCCTTTTCAATATCAGCTTCTATCATATTCATTGAATTTCTAAAATCCTTGATATATTCCGAGATAGATTTTATTGATATTTTCTCATCAAAATTTTCGAGTATCTCTTGTAACGATAAATCGTAACGAGCTGAATAATAAAAAGCTTTCGCTTTTTTAGGATAACTTTTTTCTGTCAAATTCGATTTTGAATTTTTTATCAATTGAGCACTAATTTTGCTTACTTCAATTAAATATTCGGGATTATCATAAATATACTCAGTACTAATATTAGTTTTATTATCAAATTCATTACTATCGCATAAATCATCTGAAATTTCTAAGGTATTAAAATCGTTACCCAAATTAAGACACTTTTTAGAAATCTCCTTTAATATAGAGAAGTCAATCGAGTAGTTTTCCAGATAATTTTCGAATAAATCTCTTAAAAATAGCTTAATTTTTACCGAATTGATTGTCCCATTCTTATTTGTGGCAGTAAATGAGGGTATGTGAATATCAGTATTTAAAAATACTTTTTCTTCACCTAAATTAAGTTCAAGATAATTATTCTTATTTTTTCTTATAAAGCCTGCTTCAATTAATTCCTCTATATTAGTTTGAAGATGAGATACTAAATTTTTTTCTTCACGAACAAAGAATCCCAAATTTAGTTCATTAAATGAAGTATTTATAATAGAATTAAGATAGCCATTAATTCTTTTATTATTCGATTCATTATCAATTCTTACCTCATTCCAAAAAGAGTGAGTTGTAAAAGAAGTAAAGATATTCATAGAAACTTGGTTTGCAATATCTTCCAAAAATTCAAGATGATTGTCTGAACTGAATTTAAACTTTATTATTCGGTTGATTTGAATAGAAAAATGCTGCCATTCTTTTGAATTCTTAGAATTGGAGATTGTTGATTGATATAAATTTCTAATGAGTTTTGCGAGAAAATAATCAGCCATTATTCATCTCCACGAGCAATTTCAGTTGGTTTTTAGATTCTTTAGAAAGATCGCAAAACTTGCTATTTATAAATTTAGAAGGGACTGAGAATTTAAAATAGAGTAGAAAGTAGGTACTATATTTAAGGTTTTCTTTTTTATTAGAGGCATATAATACTATATTTATTTTATGATCAGGATCATGATAGTGGGTTGTGCCCGGAGCAAAAATAGCATCTTCATTAGAAGGCATATCAATGGGTTTTGATATTACTACACACGGTCTATCACAATCTTTATAATCATCCTTCTTTCTTTCATTATCAAATGGGACTGCTCCATCAGGAATTCCCCATACGGAACCAAAATTAAACTCTATTATTCTTCTATGTGGGGAATTAAATGTTTTCGGTAGAATTTTTTCTTTTTTACGTTTGTGAGGAGTTTTTAACTCGCCATACTTTGGCTCTTGGAACTTCTTTTTGTCTTTCATTTTTATATTGAATTTGTTAATTCAACATAGTAAATAATTTATAAACTTGAAAATAGTTTATTCAACTATTTGTAATTTCTGAAACGCACAAATTTAAATATGCTAACTTTATTTCCATTTTCATCAATCTTAACGTCCCTTGATGTAGTGGAGGCAATTATTTGAATATCTTCTTTTTTCAACAGATTCGTAAGCGAATAACTAAATGTCAATTCACCCATTAAGTGAACTGCATTATTTTCTTTTTCAGTTTGTTTAAACTTAGTTATAATCCTATCCAAATATTCTTTGGCGAGATTATAAACTGAATCTGAATCGGAGTGCGGATCAATCTGAGGAAAGGAAATATCTTTTACATCTCCATATAATTCAATTGCAAGATTTAATTGGTCAGGATGCCACATTGATGAGGGATGGTTTGATAGATTAATAAGCATAAAACAATTCCGTTTTTGTTAATAAGAAAAAATAAGAAATTAATTCTACTTTTTTGATCCCTTTCTTTTATTATCTCCATAATAGGCTTCAACTTTTATGTTAGATAATCCAAGGATATTTCTATTAAAATTTACTTCTGCTTTAAATCCTCCGACTCTGGTTTTTTCCGAAAGGGAAACCGAACTTCTCTTTGCAATTTTATTTGATTTTATTGGAGTTGCCATAATAATATTCCTTAAATAAAAATTATTTTATTATTATAGAGTAAGGAAGAGGGGATTTTTCCAGAAAAAAGATCAAAAAAAAGCCGGGCTATTATACCCGGCTATTAGATAATTAAACTAACTTGTTCATGACACAATCTCATTGAACCAAATTCGTGATACAATCACTGTCGAATCAAGTTATCAAATAACTTAATTATACAATCTAATTTGAATCCAATTATCGAGTAATTTAGTTCCTTAACTAGATGATAATTGAACTGATGTCTTTTATAAGATATTCTTTATTTCAACTCACTCACTATCTTACCGCCGCCCATAGATGCAGGCATGCTTATTTCCGATTTAAGTGTCTGTCTCTGATCAGCGTCAGAAATCCAATACAAATCTTCACTAGTACCGCCGAGTTCCATTACTGATACTTTGAATGCTTTATATTTTGTTCCTGCTATTGTTACTTCTTCAATTGCTTTTACTTCAGCATTAACTAATTTTACGCTTTGCCCATTAGCATCATAATAACGCAAATGAGTTTTATACCCTTCTGCCAATGGTAATGAAGCAAGAGCTAATTCAAAATTAGTTCCATCTGCTAAGGTCGGTGCTTCGAAATCTTTTGCTACATCCGATTTACCTGCCATACCCATCATAAATCCTTTTACACCTTTTGTTGTATAATCAAGTTTTACAGCTTCCATACCCATCTGTTGAGTCGAACGGCTTATAGGTAATAGTGTAGCTGCATCAATAACATAATTATCTGTCATACTTCCCATTGGGGTATTGGCAACATCAGTTACCATTAATTTTACACCATCGATTTTCACTTCACGAACAAAATCGAAATCGATATTTTGCCCCATCATTGAAAGAGCAGATTTATAATTCATTTTACCTGTTTTTATTTTCGATGAATTAAATTCAGGAAGGTTGCCTGATTTTGCTTTCTCTTCAGCGCCTTTATCAACTTCGGGTAACTTCACATCTTTAATATCAACCGTCAATTCAGCAAGACGAGTTTTAATCTCCGGTTTAATATCTTCTTGGAATCTACCGCCTTCGATATTTTTTGCAAGGAATCTTTCGATGCGTGCGAACATTGCAAGTCGATTCAATTTACCTACATAACCGTGTCCTTCATCTTTAGCAAGTAGATATTCCACATTGCGATTCAAATCGCGCAATGTAGCTACTATCTGATCTGATTCAGCTTGTTTTACTCTTGGATCATTTGCTCCCTGGATTACAAGCAATGGCACTTTTATACTTTTTGCAGAATTAAGAGGTGATTGTTTTTCGAGCATAGCTTTTTCTTCAGGAATATTTGGATTACCCACTCTTACGTAGAACTGTTTTACAACCGGTTCCCAATAAGCAGGAATCGAATTTAATAATGTTATAATATTTGATGGACCAACGATAGAAACACCGGCAACATATAAATCAGGTGTAAAAGCAACTCCTGCTAATGTAGCATAACCTCCATAAGAACCACCCATAATTACAACTTCTTTAGGATTAGCGATTCCCTTATCAACAAGATATTTAACACCATCAGTCAAATCATGCTGCATCGATCCTGTTCCCCATTGCTTGTTTCCAAGATTAAGGAATTTTTTTCCGTATCCGGTTGAGCCTCTAAAATTAGGCGAAAGAACGGCATAGCCTCTATTAGCAAGAAATTGTGCAAGTGAATTATAACCAAAATAATCTCTTGCCCAAGGACCGCCATGAGGAAGAATTATTGTAGGAAGATTTTTTGCTTCAAGACCTTTTGGTGTTACAAGATAAGCGGGAATCTCCACGCCGTCGCGAGCTTTATAACGTACCGGTTCCATTGGAGCAAGATATTCGGTCGGAAGATCGGGACGTGATTTATATAATAACTCTACTTTATTTGCTTTTCTATCATAGAGATATAAAGAACCCGGATCAACATCGCTTGTTACAGCTACTGTAAATAATTGTTCATCATCTGTCATAGAAGTAAGAGATATTTCCCCATCAGGCAATAATTTTTTTAGATCGTCAAAAAGCTTTTCATAAGCTTTATCTTTCCAATAGTAACGTGTTCTATCGCCTGTATAAGTTGTACCTACTAATTTATGAGTGATATCAGAAAAAACAACTCCGCCTAAATCCACTTGTTTTTCGGGGTCTGATTCTAATACTTCAATTTTTCCGGTAGCTAAGTCAATCAACTCAAGGCGTGCTAAATCAACATCCGCACCTTTATTGACGTTTAGATAAAGTTTTTTATTATCCGGTGTAAAACCTTCAACTCCGAGAGTCTCTTCATTATTTACGGTTAATAAAGGAGTTAATTCTCTCCCCTTAATTTTCAGTAGTTCGGTTCCGCCATCGGCAGTTTGTCTTATTGCAAGATTAATATTTCCCTGCCAATCAGGAATAAATCCTGCTAACTTATCTTCATTTTTTAGAATTAAAGTCCTTTCACCTGTTGTAAGATTTAGTTTATAAACGTCATGATACTGAGGATCGCGATCATTTAATCCAATTAAAATTTCATTTGGAGTTTCTTTAGGGACGGACATTATATAGACTCTTACTTTTTCGAGAGGTGTGAGGTCTTTGGCTTTCGGAACTCCTGTTGTGCTTTCGGGTGCTGATTTAGGATCAACTGCATATACGCGGAAATTTTCATCTCCTCCCTGATCCTGAGAATAAAGAATGTAACGGCTGTCCCGGCTCCAGAAATATCCGCTTATCGGACGTTTTGTATCTGCTGTCATTGGACGAGCATTCTCAAATGGTTCATTCGTTCCTTTTACCCATATATTCATTACATCATTATATGGTTTGCGGAATGCAATAAACTCGCCATCAGGGGATAACTGCCCGCCTGATAATTGTGGATCGCCAAAGAATAATTCGATATCAATTATTGGCGGTAATTTTTGTGCTTGTGACATTACTACTCCTGTAAATAAAAACAAAAACATAAGAATAGAATAGATGAGACTTTTTTTCATATCTGTTCCCTCTGTTATTAAATAGTTTAATGTGAATTTGAATCCCACTTACAAAGATAGAAGATTGTTTTTAAATAGAACAAATCAAACGATAAATTAGTTCTGATATTGAAGTTACTTAATAAAATGGGTTTATTTGTGAATTGAATAAAATAAGAAAAAAAATGGCACAAAGAATATTATGTATTGGTGAAATATTATGGGATTCGCTCCCGAATGGATTGTTTTTAGGAGGCGCGCCATTTAATGTAGCTTGCCATCTTCATCGTCTTAAGTGCGATGTCTCGGTTGTTACTCGTGTGGGAAATGATGTACTCGGAAGAATTATAAATAACCGTGTAAATGAAAAGGGGATATCGACAGATCTTTTTCAAGTAGATAATTTATTTAGTACCGGATTAGTTAATGTAACTCTCGATAAAGGGGGGAATGCATTTTACGAAATTGTGGCGCCCGCGGCTTGGGATTATATTGAAGCAGATGAAATGCTAATGCAAAGTGCCGAGAAGGCAGATATAATAGTATTCGGCAGTTTAGCTCAGAGGAATAAAAAATCAAAAGAAACGATTCAAAAAATTCTTGATCTCAATAAGATTAATATTTTCGATGTTAATCTTCGTCCCCCTTATGATAATCAAGATGTAATAAGCGATACACTTTACAAAACAAAAATATGCAAGCTCAATGATCTTGAGATACTAAAATTAGCGGAATGGTATGGATTTGAAAGTGATCTACATGAAGCAGCTATAGGAATTAGAGAGAAATTCGGCTGCGAAATTGTCTGCGTTACACGCGGTTCTCACGGTGCTTCGCTATTGCGTAATAATGAGTGGGTTGAAGACCCCGGGTTCAAAGTTGTTGTAAAAGATACAGTAGGAGCCGGGGATTCATTTCTTGCTGCATTAATAAAAGGGTTCTTGCAGGATAAATCAAATGAGGAATTACTCGAAGATGCCAATTTACTCGGTGCGTATGTGGTTACAAAGGACGGACCCACTCCCATTCTCAATTTCGATAGAATAGAAAAAATCAGAAAAGAGAGGAAAGAGAAGAAGAAGTAGTTCAGTAACTTACGGTAAATATCATAAATTGCGAGTGGTATCCTTGGTTAGGCCTTTGTGAATAAACCACACTCCCGAATAAAAACGTAAATAGTATTATTATTTTTAATTTCATTTCAACCTCTTGAAGTAATATGCAAATATATTTAATAACAATTAATGCAAAAATTTTTGCACAGTCGTTTGAAAGGATTTTGATAGATTATAATAACTAAAAGAGGTAAATTAATAGTTAAAGATTTTTTAGTACAAAAATCGCATGAAATTTTAAGGCAAATAAATCCTGCTTTTATTCATAAAAAAAGCAGTAAGGATATCCTCACTGCTCACTTTAATATCTTTAAATCCGCCCATTACATATTTTTAGAAAACATAGATTTGCAATTACAACGTCTGGGTAAATGTCTTCCCTTGGTCTGAAACGGCTTCGACAACTATATTCTGCGCTGCGCCATCGAGCTTATATTCATACATGTGATAATTAACATATGAATCTACCCACTTATGCTTTTTCGGAAGTTCAGCTCCATCAAAAAGTGATTGACTAAGCGGATCTTTATCTAATATTTGTGTCATCTCACCTTTCTTCTTACCATCAGCATAAAGATAAATTTTCCAATCTTTATTCGCTCCCCAAACATTTGCCAAAACGCGCTTCTTATCTGTATTAAGTTCATTAAAAATTCGTATCTGATGATCGAATGGTTTCTTGGTTGCTTTATATTGCCAAGTAAGTTTATCACCATCGACTGAATAAACCATATAACCATTCGGAGTTCCATCGCCGCAAATATCGGCAGTCCACCAAGCACCGCATACCGCACCGCAAACATGAATCTCCGTTCCGCCATCTTTAATAAATTCCATCTCGTGCATGTGTCCGGTAATTATATATGATTTATATCCATCCAATAATTTATATAATCCTTCACGGTTCATTAGTGCCGTACTTACTCTCGGTTTGGATTCCCCTAATCTCGTATGCTCGGTATTATAAGGTGGGATATGTGTAAAGAGGATAACAGTTTTTCCCTTTGGAATATAACTTAAATCATTTTTAAGCCAATCCATTTGATCTTTTTCTAAATAGCCGATATAACCCGAACCATGATAGAATACATCATCCAATACTACATAATGCACTTCGCCTTTATTGAAAGAGTAATAACGCGGTGCCATTTGATTTTGGAAAGTTTCGGAAGAGCCTTCGTCCGATTGAGATTTTTTGTCTGTATCGTGATTACCCGGAACTGCAAAGAATGGCACTTTCGCATCTGCATACGATTTTTTGAATTGATCATATAGCTCTAAATGATCATAAACTATATCACCACAGCCGACTGAAAATACATTAGTTAATTTTTGTTCAATTGTAAAATTCCTTATATCATAAACAGTCTCGGCAGAAAAGCGCTGCATATCCGCTTCATCTAAAACTTGCGGATCTGCCAAGAGAAGGAAATTATGCTTTTTATCATCTCCATCTTCGGGGACTAACTTAAATTCTACAAAAGGATTTTTCTCATCAATCTTACTTATGGGAGAAAAGAAATCGGGCATATAATTAGCAAGTACGGGAATCTTTTGTCCCGCCGGAAGAGAGATAAATAAGTATTCTCTCTTTGTATCAGTAAGCAGGGAATAAGTGCCGTCCTTTTCTGTGGTGGTGCAATTGAATCCATCAGAAATAACAACATTCTGAAGAGGATGTCCGGCGGAAGTTACTTTCCCGTTGATAAGAATTGTTTTTAATCCGTTGCCGTTTTGTGTTTGCTGATTAGGGGAGGCAATTTGCTTGTTGTTCTTTGCTATGTTTTGAAGTTCGGCAATTGGTCTTGCAAGTAAACTATCTGAAGCTGCAATACCAGCGGCAGCCATTGCTGATGTCCTAATAAAATTCCTTCTATCAAACATTTTTTTAATCCATTATTAATTATTAAATAATAACATTCTCTCTAAAACAAAGTGCCTATCGAAACTCTCCCTCGATATTTCGGAGAATAATCTATATGATTTTTATCAATTAAATCTGTTTAAATAAATTTGCCATTTCGATAGCTGAAAGTGCCGCATCCCAACCTTTATTGCCACCTTTAGTGCCGGCTCTTTCAATTGCCTGCTCGATAGAATCTGTAGTTAAAACTCCAAAAATTATAGGCATATCGGTTTCTAAAGCCACATGTGCTACACCTTTTGAAACTTCGCTTGCTACATAATCAAAATGGGGAGTACCGCCACGAATTACTGCACCAACGCATATAATAGCATCATATTTTTCCGATTGTGCTAATCTTTTTGCCACTAACGGAATTTCATAAGAACCTGGTACCCATGCAACTTCAATATCCTCGGGATCGCATTCATGTCTTTCTAGACAATCGAGCGAACCGCTTAATAGGCGGCTCGAAATCATTTCATTAAACCGACTTACTACAATCGCAAATTTTAATCCTTTGGCTGATAAAACACCTTCATATACTTTAGCCATTATTTACCTCTATTAGATTTAGAAAATGTCCTAGTTTGTCCCTCTTTGTGGAGAGATATTTTTTGTTTGAATCCGATGGGGGAATTTCGATTGATACACGCTCTACAATTTCAAGACCATGTCCGCTTAATCCTTTTATTTTTCTCGGGTTATTAGTTATAAGCCGCATTTTTTTTACACCTAAATCTTTAAGAATTTGTGCCCCAATTCCATAATCACGTAAATCGGCTTTGAATCCAAGAGCTTCATTTGCTTCTACTGTATCGTGTCCTTTTTCTTGTAGAGAATAGGCGAGAAGCTTATTTACGATTCCGATGCCTCTTCCTTCCTGTCTCATATAAAGCAAAATACCTGTACCTTCTTTTTCGATCATCATAAGAGAATTATCTAGTTGTTCGCCGCAATCGCATCTTCGTGATCCGAATACATCACCGGTTAAACATTCCGAATGAACTCTTACAAGAATCGACTTATCTGGAGTGATCTCACCCTTTACTAATGCCATATTATTTTCTAATGGATTTAGAAGATTATCATAAAGATGAAGTCTGAAATCGCCATGCTTTGTTGGGAGATCGATCACTACTCTTTTCTTTACTAATTTTTCTTTCGTACTACGGTAATTAATTAGATCGGCTATAGTAATGAGCTTAAGATTGTGTTTAAGAGCGAACTCATACAATGCCGGCACTCGCGCCATTGTTCCATCATGGTCAAGAATTTCGCAAAGGATTCCGGCTGGTTTAAGACCCGCAAGGTGCGCTAAATCGATGGTAGCTTCTGTATGCCCTGCACGTTTTAATACACCTCCGGTTTTTGCCACTAATGGAAATATATGTCCCGGCTTTGCGAAATCATCCGGCTTTACATTTTCATCAATTGCTTTTAATATCGTTATTGCTCTATCGAAGGCAGATACGCCGGTAGTTGTACCAAATTTATAATCGATCGATTCTGTGAATGGAGTTGTATGAAGAGATGTATTATCCTCAACCATATTTTCGAGATTTAATTTTTTTGCCCTTTCTTCTGTAATGGCAAGGCAAAGAATTCCTCTCGCTTCGCGTGTAATAAAATTAACTATTTCGGGAGTTACTTTTTCTGCGGCAACTATTATATCTCCTTCATTCTCTCTATCAGGATCGTCCACTACTACTACCATCTTGCCATTTTTTATATCTTCAATAGCTTCTTCAATTGTATTAAAAACTATTTCCATCTAATAACCTAATTCCCTTAATCTCTCTTCGGTTAATACGAGAGGTTTTTTCGCGCCGTTCATTAAAAAATTTTCTACATATTTCGATATAATATCAATTTCGATATTAACATTTTCGCCAATCTTTTTATAGTGCAAATTGGTATGCTGCCATGTAAATGGAATTACAGAAATTGTTACAATATCATTCTTCTTCTCTGCAATTGTTAGACTAATTCCATCGATTGCGATTGAACCTTCGGAAATAAAATAATGTGATATATCAGCCGGAAGTTTTATTTCGATAAACCAATTCTCGCCGTTATTAACAATTTTATGGATAGTACCGATTCCGTTTACGTGTCCTTGAACTATATGCCCACCGAGTCGATCAGATAATTTCATTGCTCTTTCGAGATTAACTTTTGATTTTGAAAGGGTATTTGAGAATGTGCTTTTTTCTAAAGTTGTACCGACTGCCTCTATTGTAAATTCTTTACCAGAGATTTCGGTAACAGTCAAGCAAACACCATTAACGCATACTGAATCCATAATCTTTAAGTCATCAAAAATTTCGGGCATAAATATTTTGATTCTTTTTCCGCCTGAAATGTTTTGATAAGAATGAATTTCTCCTATCTGCTCTATTAATCCGGTAAACATACTTTCCTAATTAAAAAATATTTTATCAACATCTAAGATATGAAAAATGGACTAAAATTTTCGGTAAACTAACTTAATATCCTCACCCAGCCGCTCGGATGCAATTAGTTTAAGTTTTTGAGTTTTTTGCGAAATAAAAGAGGGAATACCTTCGCCTAAGATTTTGGGGGCGATTAATAAAATTAATTCGTCATACAATTCTGAATCAATAAATTGCGAGAAAACATTTGAACCCCCTTCAATTAATAAGGAAGTGATTTTTTCTCTTCCCAAATTCTTTAGTATGGAGTTTATATCTGTATTTCCATGAATAATCTTGATTTCTGGCGGGAAGGGGGAGGAATTTGTATATACCCAAGTCGGCTGTTCTGCAGCAGATGCAATTACATAAGAATCGAGAGGGATAGAACAATTTCTATCGAGTATTGTTCGTATCGGATTTCTACCTTTTACACTTCTTACATTAAGCTGTGGATTGTCTATTTTAATAGTATTCGCACCCACCAGAACAGCGTCATATTTACTGCGAAGCGAATGAACAAATTCTCTCGATTTCTCTCCGGTAATAGCAGTTTCAGAATTTTTAATCGCTATTATTCCATCTAGCGATTGAGCAATTTTAATGGTTACATAAGGAATATGTTGTGTAATATACTTAAGGAAAAACTTATTGAGTTCTGCCCCTTCGATTTCACAAATATTGGCGATTACTTCAACACCCGCATCTTGCAAAATTTTGATACCCTTTCCGCTGACTTTCGGATTAGGATCAAGATTACTTATTACAACTTTTTTGATACCCGACTTAGCTATTAAGGGAGCACAGGGAGGGGTCTGTTTATCGGTATGAGAACAAGGTTCAAGATTGCAATAGAGAGTTGCTCCAACTAAATTTTCTTTTGCATTATTTATTGCATTGGCTTCTGCATGTAAAGAGCCATATTTTTCATGATAACCTGTAGAAATTATTTTATCACCTTTTACAATTACAGCACCGACTAATGGATTGGGACTAACAAATCCTTCGCCTTGCTTAGCAAGACGAAAACATTCCAAAATATATTTTTTGTGGGTTATATTCATCTAAAGTATTTTCATAATCCCGAGTGTTATATCGTCGCTTTGTTCTGCCACGGCTCTGTAATTACTCAGCGTCTCAAATAGTTGTATCGAAATTTCTTCCGGAATCTGATTGTATTTTTCTAATAAAAAATTCTCAAATCGTTCCTCGCCAAATTCATTCTCATCAATATCCATAGCTTCGGTAACTCCATCAGTATAGAAAACAATCAAATCATCGGGATTAAGTTTTTCAGTTTCCGAAATATAAGGAGCATCCAAAACTCCAAGCATAAATCCGCCACTTTCTAACTTTTTAATCCCGCTTTTATTAATAATCATTGTGGGATTATGCCCGGCATTAATGCTTTCCAATGTTTTTAATTTATGATCAATTAATCCCAACCAAGCAGTGGCATATTTATCTGCTGTTGTGCATGTAATTAAAAATTTATTAAATGCAGAAGTAAAATCGATTAGATTAAAATCAGTCGTTCTTAGAAGTGTATAAGAATTAATAAATGAATAAAGAACAGGAACAATTAAAGCCGCAGGAATGCTTTTACCGGCGACATCTCCAATAAAAATAAGCGTTTTATGAGGGGTGATTTTTAATATACTGAAATAATCTCCACCAACTTCCTTTGCAGGAATTAATTTTATTGACATATCAATATCATTAAAGGAAGGAAGTTTTTGTTGCAGATATTTTTCTTGAATATGACGTGCTGTATCTAATTCATATTGCATCTGCATATTTTTTATTTCGATATCTATTAATCTTTCATTTTCAATTGACACGGCGCATTGTGAAGCAAGGGCATAAAATAAATCTCTGTCTTCATTATCGTATGGGAGGTTATCTTTTTTATTCATAACCTGAATTACGCCCACAAGAGAGCCATTTTTAATCATAGGACAACAGATCATATTACGTGTTTTAAATCCGGTTCTTTTATCATAATTCTGATTAAATCGTTCATCAGAATAGCACTCATTTATAATAAAAGGCTCTAAGAGTTTCGCACAAGAACCGGCAAGACCTTCGCCAATTTCAAGTGTATTAGAAAGTAGCTCATTTGTATGATCCCCGTGAACCGTATGAAAATGTAATTTGCTGTCACTTTTATGATACAATAGAAGGGAGGCAGCTTCACTTTTTAATAGTTCTTGACTGGTGATTATTATTTCATCGAGTAATTCGGAGAGAGGTTTCCGCTCTGTGATTTTTAAGGAGACCGATTCAAAAAATTTAAGCCGTTCAAATATCTTTAAGTATGCGGCGTTTTCGCTATTTAATAGATCTTTCTTGGGCATTCTATTTCCCTCTCTTTTTATGTTACAAGCTCTTTTGGCATTGCAATAGTTTCATAATAGCGAGTATCAGAAATATCTTTTATGAGAGTAATTGCCTTATTAATTTCTTCAAATGAACTATATATACCAGAAACCGAAAGTCTTATATTGTTCGGTTTTCTATAATCTGGTATTACTTTTAAATCGTCTTTAATTCCTCGTATCATTGCCTTACTAATTCTATAAGCTTCGGGATGAACCAACGAAACGTGGCTTCCTCTTATACTCGAATCAAGTGGTGAACCAATAGAAAATCCAAGCGGGACTAAAATATTATTAATTAGAAATATCATATATTCTGAAAGGCGTATATTTTTTTCTCTGATATTAGTGATACCTGCCTTTAATGTAATATCAAGTCCGGGTTCGATTGCAGAAAGAGAAATAACAGGGGGAGTGCCTACTAAAAATTTTTTTATACTCGCAGCAGGTTTATATTCCGGATTAAATGCGAATGGGTCTTGATCGCCAAACCAACCCCATATAGGGGATTCTAATTTATCAATTATATCCTCTCTTACATATAAATATGCGGGCGAACCAGGTCCGCCATTTAGATATTTGTAAGTACAACCCACTGCTAAATCAGCATTGGCATCATTAAGATTTATTTCGACTGCACCGGCTGAATGACTTAGATCCCATAACACTAAAGCACCTTTTGAATGAGCTAGTTCAGTTATCTTTTTCATATCATAAACAAATCCGCTTTTGAATGCGGTATGAGACAAAACGACTAAAGCAGTATTCTCATCAATCAAATTATTTAGTGCATCATCACAAATCGTAATCCCATCTTCACTTTGAGCTAGCTCTAATTTATGATTGCCGCCAAGTTCCTTAATTATTCCTTGAATAACATATAAATCAGAGGGGAAATTGAAAACATCGCTAATGATTTTTGTTCTTCCCGATTGGTGTCTGAGAGCAGCATAGACAAGTTTATATAAGTTTATAGAAGTAGAATCGGTTATAATAACTTCTTCATTTTTAGCACCGATTAGTTTTGCTAATTTATTACCAACCCTATATGGCTTATCGTACCATGATTTATTCCAACTGCCGATTAAATCATTTCCCCATTCCTTATTAATAACGTTATCCAACAAAGGAATAGTTCTTTTAGGTAATCGTCCGAGAGAATTTCCATCTAAATAGATAGTTGTGGGATCGGAATTAACAAATTCATTACGAAAACTTTTTAAGTTGTCTTTGCTGTCTAATCTTTTCGCTGCGAAAATATCAATTGATTCAAAACTGTTTTTCATTTTAATCCCTCTTTCAATATAGAAAATGCTCTATCAAAAAATAGTTTCATCCAGAGTTCATACATTTTCCCGGAGGGATGTAATCCATCTCTGGCAATTAAATCAGGCGAAGTAACGGCTTGTCTCGAAATTCCTGTTATATCAAAATAATAGACTGATTCCTTTTCCGATTCTTCCTTGTTTATTTTATTAAATGTATCAATCTCTTTAGCAATTAATTCCGGCTCTCTATCTTTAGCAAAGGGAGTTACACCCCAATCGGGTATTGAAATAACTATAACACCTTTATTACCAAGTACTGCAAAATTTATTGAACGCTTTAATAATTGTGCAAATTGAGTTCGGTATTCAGCCGTATCTCTTCCTCGGTACTGGTTATTAACACCGATTAAGAGTGTTACTAAATCATATTTCCCTTGAGGAGAAACTGCCTCAATTCCTTTATTAAGTTCGTCGGTTGTCCATCCTGTTTTTGCAATTATTAATGGATTTTCTATTTTATATTTTAGAAGTCTGACTGAATCGGCAAATTGAACAGGATATCTTTCATTTTCGGAAACACTCTCTCCGATTGTATAAGAATCACCTAAAGCTAGATAAGTAAATGGTATTGTGTTTTTCATAGTGTCTGCCGGTTGTATTGCGTCTGGGATTTTTACTGTGCCTGGTTGTCCTATCGGGTCTGATTGTTCCATTAGATCTGATTGTGTCATTGGCTCTATCCCATTCTGCGCTTTACAGCTAATAAAAAGCAATAATAAAAAAAAGATTCTTAATCTCATCTATTTCCTCTAATCTGATGTATAAATATAAGAAATGTGGCAAATCAATATGTGTAAAAGAATTTTTCATCTATTATATTAAGAAGAGAAAATAGAGAATTATGATAGGAGTACCAAATGAATAACAAATACATAATAAAAATATTTTCAATTATTTTATTATCATTATTCACAACGTGCGATACCGATGCACAGAAGAGCAATAAAAATATTCCTGAAGGTATTTGGGTCAGAGATGGATATGAACTTTCAGTGGCAGTTAATCCAAAGTACCCGCCACGCCATATGACACAAGCTCCTGATGGCACACTTTATTTTAGCAGTCTCAATAGCGATATCATCACTTGTGCTAAAGACAAAGATTCTGATGGTTACTATGAAACCTTAACCGAATATCATAAAGCAAAAAATGTTGTCTATTATGTTCTCTGGAATGAAGGTGAAATCTGGTTTACCGAAAGCGGTGCGGTTTATAAAACTAAAGACATAAATGATGATGGAAAAGCGGATGAAGTAAATGCAGTTCTTCCGAATGGAAAACTGCCCGATGGAGGCGGACATGCTTGGAGACCTCTTCTAATAAACAACGGAAGAATTTATACCGGTATCGGTGATTCGGGAAATATTAGCGAAGAACCAAATTCTGAACGTCAAAAAATTTGGTCTTTTGATATGAACGGTAATGATAAAAAATTATTTATTTCAGGAATTCGTAATACTGAAAAATTGGTCTTACGTCCCGGTACTAATGAAATATGGGGTATGGATCATGGCAGTGATTGGTTCGGAAGAAAAGTCGGCGATTCGAGAGATAAACAGCCGATAACAGATAATAATCCTCCCGAAGAAATGAATAAATATGTTGAAGGCGGATTTTACGGGCATCCTTATATAGTAGGCAATCGTCTTCCACGTTATGAATATATGGATAAGAAAGATATTATCGAATTAGCCGAAAAGACAATTGTCCCTGAATGGATGGGTGGAGCGCATTGGGCTGCAAACGCAATGATGTTTTATACGGGAGATAATTTTTCCTCCGAGCATAAAGGCGATGCATTCGTAGCTTATCACGGCTCATGGAATAGAAGTAAACCGGGGGGCTATCAAGTAACGCGCGTGCTTTTTGAAAATGGAAAACCGTATGGCGAAAAAGCTTACGTAAAATTTATTGATGCAAATTATAAAATTGCCGGAAGACCCGTTGATGTAACTAATGATATTAAATCTGGCGGAATTTTTATCACAGAAGATGGAATGCTTCATGATAGCAATTATATTTATCGATTAACGGAAAAAGGGAAATGAAATATTTTATTATCATAGTCATATTCTTCTCCGGAGTTATATCAGCTCAGCAAGCGAGAAAAAATACTCCCGAAGAATTTAAAAAAGCAGAACTTATCTTTAAACAGAAATGTACAAGATGTCATGGAAGCGAGGGACGAGCATTCGGTAATAACTTCGCTAAGATGGATAAAAAAGAACTAAGGCAACTAACTGAGGATATGATGTTCGGTCCGGCACGATTAAAGCCAACTGAAACCGAAATTAAAGCTATGATTGAATATCTTATTTCTTTACATTCTAATAAGGATTAATAATGCTTTAGAAATCAGGCACGGTTAATTGTTCACCCGGCATTATTAATGAACACAATTTTTTATTAATTATATAAGGAGAGTTTATGAAGAATAAAATAATATTAATGATGTTATTGATTGCTTCATCACTCTTAGCGGGCGGGAAAGATAAACCGGAAAAGAACGTCTATTATCCTTATATAAAAGCAAATAAATTAATTCTTGATTCTGATTTCGGTGAGGTTACCTATCAATTAAAAAATGAGAATGGAAAGCAATATATTAAGGTTGATGGTGATGATTTTAAGTATTATCAAGAATTAGTTATTAGTGACTCAAGTATTTCCATATTAGATACGTATAGTAAGTTTAAATACCTCTTGTTTTTCACTAAAGAATCGACAATTTTTTATAAAGAACCAGTAATTCGATTCCCTCTGCCTTTAGTAAAAGGGAAAACATGGACTTGGAATGGCTATGAATATTTCGGTGATGATGATTCTTCTACTGTTGCAATTACAGGGGTAGTTGTAGGCGAGGAGAAAATTAAAGTACCGGCAGGTGAATTTACCGCTATGAAAGTAGTTACTGAATTAGTAACGGGTGCGGGATCAAAAAATAAAATCACTGAATGGATTGTACCTGATATAGGCATTATAAAAACTCACATTACAATCGAAGGCGGTGGATTTACCGGATTTCTTAGAAATATTCTCGGTTATAGCGAGATCAATTTTGAATTAAAAGAGGTAGAAAAATTGGTATTGTATTAATCGAGCAGCTTTTTAAAATAAAAAACCCCGCTTAATGGCGGGGTTTAACTGCAGAAATTTATATTCTTATTTAAGAATTTTTACTTCTGAAGCCTGAAGACCTTTTGGTCCCTGAGCTAAAGTAAATTCTACTTTGTCGTTTTCCTGTAATGATTTATAACCATCACCTACGATTGATTGAAAATGTACAAATACATCTTCGCCGTTAGCTTGTGAAATAAATCCGAAACCTTTTGTGTTGTTGAACCATTTTACTGATCCTTGTTTGCGCTCTGCCATAACAGTGCCGCTCCTATAATGTTTTGTTAATATGATTTTGTT
>Ga0172380_10000792_pt1 | contig 57839 bp, 55 predicted proteins | sample Leawe162metaG_FD_119747 | JGI IMG/M metagenome (GOLD analysis project Ga0172380, IMG submission 119747) | Leachate microbial communities from a municipal landfill in Southern Ontario, Canada - Leachate well 162 metaG | ecosystem: Engineered > Solid waste > Landfill > Unclassified | place... | reverse complement strand
GATGAGCGGAAAGGTGGAGCGTGGCCCGGCAGGCACCGGCAGGCCGCAGAGCGCCATCATGGTCAGCATCCCGGCAGTTTTCAGGGCAATGGTCTTCCCACCGGCATTGGGGCCGGTGATAACCATGACCGAATCCGCCTGTGACGCCCCCCCGCCCAGTTCAAGAGTGAGCGGCTCGACGGTTTTCAGCGCTCCCCGTTTCTGCATCAACAGCAACAGCGGATGACGGGCCTCCACTAGGCGCAGCTCGCCCCCGTCATTGATGACGGCGGGCTCCAGCCCGAAGTCGTCGGCAAAGCGGGCCATGCTGTTCAGCAGATCCAGCTCCAGCAGTGTGTCGAAACAGGCGGCAATCTGATCGGAATCCTCGCGCAGCCACCCGGAAAGCTGCCGCAGGATACGAATCTCCTCGGCCCGCTCCTCGGCGGTCAGGTTTTCCAGTTCGTTGACGAACGGGATGATCTCCAGCGGCTCCATGAAGGCGGTTTCGCCCGACGACGAAACGTCGTGCACCACCCCCTTGACCATCCCCTTGGAATCCATGCGTACCGGGATGACCCACCGCCCGGAACGCTGGGTGATGAAATCGTCCTGCAGGAATTTTTCGATGCCGCTTGCCTGCACGATCTCCTCGATCTTCTTGCGGATACGCCCTGCCAGGCTCCGCTTGGCTTTGCGGGTCTCCTTGAGCAGCGTCGAGGCGGAATCCAGTATGCTGCCGTCGCTGTCGATGGAGGCCACCAGCGGTTCAAGAATATCGGGAAAACCGCGCAGCTGCGGCTCAAGCGATTTCAGCAGCGGGATGTCCTCGCGATGGGCACACTGGCGGGCCAGCACCGCGTATAACCGAAGCACCGGGATGAATAAAAGCAGCTCCAGCGGCGGCAGGATGGCGCCTACCGGCCGCAACAATTCCAGCGAAGGACGGATATCCTCGAAGCTCCCCAGGGCAAGCGCAATTCCGACCCGGTCAAGGGCGCGAATTTCGCAGATGCGCCCGGAAATGGTTCTGATCTCCTCAAGATTCTCCAGGGGACGAATATCGTTAATGTGTTGGGCCGTGCAGGAACTGTGGGCATGCCGGGAAATTTCGGCCAGCATCCGGTCGAATTCAAGCCGGGCCAGTGTTTCAGAAGCTATCATGTGGGTAACCCGTATGGTATAAGGAGATAAATGCTTCGAAGTGTATCATAGTTGTACGTCCCGTTTCCACATTCTCGCCTGCAGGAGCTGCAAAAATCACCATGCATCTGGAAAAACTACAGGCGTTCGTACTTTCAAATTCCGACTACGGCGAGAGCGACCGGATCGTGTCGCTGTTCACCCTTGAGCATGGCCGGCTGAAGGGGTTTGCCCGGGGCGCACGCAACAGCCGCAAGCGCTTCGGCCCCGCTCTGGATACGTTCGCCCGGAGCGATGTCCAGCTGAGCCAGAAAGACGGGCTCTCGTCGCTGCGCAGCGCCGACGTCATCACGCTGTACACCGGCATTCGCGGCGACCTTGGCGCCATTGCCCACGCGCTGTATGCCTGCGAACTGGTGGAATGCCTTACGCCGGAGGGGGTGCCGCTGCCGCGATTGTACCGGCTGCTGGCGGCCTATCTGGAGCGGCTGAACTTGGGGCTTGGCGACGAAGCCGACCGCCGGATGTTTGAAATCAACCTGCTCAACATCCTCGGCTATCGCCCGTCGCTGGATGAGTGCAGCCGCTGCGGCGCGGAGTATGACGGCCACGGCGCCCTGGTCCAGCAGGGGGGCGAGCTGGTCTGCCGCTTCTGTGGCGCAACGGGAAGAAAGATGCCGTTGTCCGCCCTGCAAAGGCTCGGTTCATGCCTCGACACCAGCCGCTTCGGACAGATTCCTTTCGACGAAGAGGCACTTGCGGCGGTTGGCTGCCTGCTCGATGAAACAATTGCCGCCCACGCTTCCCGGAAACTGAAAAGCCTTGATTTCCTGCAACAGAGCTGCGCTTAGTAGTGGCCTTGACTTTACGCAAATCATGATTATCATTTTAGAGCAGGGCGTTGCTCCCGTACTCAAACCGTTGCAAGGAGGATACAGTCATGGCACTTGTAAAGTACAACCCGCTCCGAGATTTGCGCACTATGCAGGACCAGATGAACAGACTTCTCAACCTTTCCTGGAATCACGATCTCCCCAGTGAAGACATCAAGGAGGGGCTCTGGCAACCGGCGGTCGATATTTATGAAACGGCCGACTCTATCGTTATAAAAGCCGAACTGCCCGATGTAGACCAGAAGGACATCGAAGTCCGCATTGAAGACAGCACCCTGATTTTGAAAGGGGAGCGCAAGCATGAAGATGAGGTGAAGAAGGAGAATTACCACCGCATTGAGAGGTACTTCGGTACGTTCCAGCGCAGCTTCAGTCTGCCGACAACCATCGATCAGGAGAAGGTTGCCGCCAGCTGCGACAAAGGGGTATTGACGATAACGCTCCCCAAGAGAGAGGAAACCAAACCGAAACAGATAAATATTCAGGTGAAATAATTTATTGCAGATTGGTGAAGCGAAACGACGAGAGCCGGGGAAACCCGGCTCTCGTCGTTTAACAGCTCAAAACCGGAAGCAGGTATCAGGCGTGGGGCGCTGCATTCTTTTCGGCAGGATGGGGTTCAGCGGTTGCCTGCACTTTAACCGATTCAGCAGAGACCGAGGCGTCCTTTACCTGTGGCGCCGGCTCTTTCACCGGTTCTTCAGCCTTAGCGGCCTCTTCCTGAACAGAACGCTGGAAACCCTCCGATGCCTTCTTGAACTCTGCCAATCCCTTTCCCAGCGACTTGGCCAATTCCGGCAGTTTATGCGGACCGATTACAATCAGGGCTATCACGAGAATAATTATCATTTCCGGCATGCCGATTCCAAACATGGCAGTTCTCCTTGTACAAACTTTCGTGTGTTTCATGCATTAAAAACGGAAATCGACCGGTTGGCAATAAAAATCTGTTTTTTGCCCTTGCCATTTATCTCCGCTGTGCTACTATGCCCAAAAATTAGGCAGATCAAGACCGTATTCCTTCCCCCCGGTTCGTATCGTCAGTGTGTATCATGCTAAAACCATTAACAATTGGCTCTCTCGTCCTTGCGCACAACGTCGTGCTTGCACCCTTGGCGGGAATTACAAATTTGCCGTTCCGTCTGATTTGTCGAAAGGCCGGGGCTTCACTGGCGTTTACCGAGATGGTCAGTGTCAACGGCCTGGTGCGCGAAGGGGTAAAAACCCTGGCCCTCCTGAAAAGCTCTCCTGAGGACCGGCCGCTCGGTATCCAGCTGTTCGGCGACAAGCCTGGCGATCTGGCCGAAGCGGCCCGCATGGTTGAGGGGTACGGCGATCTTATTGACATCAATATGGGCTGCCCGGTACGCAAAGTAGTCGGCACCGGCGCAGGAAGCGCCCTGCTGCAGGATCCGCTCAAGATCGCCGCCATCGTTCGTGCGGTACGTGCGGCTACCACGCTGCCGTTGACGATCAAGATCCGTTCCGGCTGGCACTGCGGCGACAACATTTTTCTGGAAGTGGGGCGCATCGCGGAAGCAGAGGGGTGTGATGCCATCACCCTTCACCCACGCAGCCGCAGCCTGATGTTTACCGGCCAGGCGAACTGGAAGCAGCTTGCCGAGATGAAGGATGCCCTGTCGATTCCGGTGCTGGGGAGCGGCGACCTGTTTACGCCGGAGGATTGCCTGCGGATGCTTCGTGAAACAGGCTGCGACGGTATCATGATTGCGCGCGGCGCACTCGGCGCTCCCTGGATTTTCCGGCAGGTAAGAGAGCTGCAGGAGACCGGGCGTTACACTCCGGTCAGCACGGTCGAACAGGCCGATATCATTGAACAGCATCTACACCTGTTTATTGAAGAGATGGGTGAGGCGGTCGCGGTTCGCGAGATCAAGAAACATATCGGCTGGTATGCCAAGGGCTTTGCCGGTGCCTCGGAAATCCGCCGCTCCGCCAATTCAGCCCGCTCGCTTCAGGATATTACATCACTCACGGAAAGGATGCGAAGCATACCCGACACCCCTGGTCATGCTTCAGACGCTCATGCCGAATGATCAGCAGCAAAAAACGCGGGATGACTACTACGCCACCGTCATCGACAGTGTTGGGGATGGTGTCATCGTCGTCGGCAGCAATGGACGGATAACCCTGTGCAATCCTGCCGCTGAGCAGATCACCGGGTTCTCGCAACGGCAGGCTCAGGGAGCGGAGTTTGAAAAGCTGTTCACGCTTGAGACTACCCTGATCGAAATGCTCACCAAAACAATGCGTACCGGCATCACCATTTCGGACCACGAAAATGTTGTCGTCCGTTCCACCGGAAAAATCACACCGGTGGCGGTGACCTGCTACCCGCTGGTTGAAGGAAGCGGCGAAAACATCGGGGCAATCCTGACCCTGAAGGACATCACCTATATCCGTGAACTGGAGGCTGCCGTACGCCAGGCAGACCGTCTCTCAACGCTTGGCACCCTGGCTGCCGGTCTTGCCCACGAGGTTAAAAACCCGCTGGGAGGGATCAAGGGCGCTGCCCAGCTGCTGGAGCGTGAATTCGAACCCGGCAGTGAAATGCTCGATTACACCACGGTCATGATCCGGGAAACGGAACGCATCGACCATATTATCCGTGAACTGCTGGAACTGGCTTCCCCGCGGGCGCTCAAGCTTGCTCCGGTCAACGTACACAGGATTTTGGGTGACATTCTGCTGCTGCAGAAACAGGCCGTTGCCGACCGTGAAATTGCGATCATACAGCATTTCGACCCCAGTATCCCGGATATCATGGCGGATGAAGAGATGCTGACCCGGCTGTTTCTAAACCTGATCTGCAACGCCATTGATGCCATGGGTGATGACGGCCGCCTGACTGTTTCAAGCAGGGTGCTGTCCGATTACCGCATGACCCAGAACCAGCGCAATTCGCGCATGGTGGCCATTGAGGTGAGTGACGACGGCCCCGGCATTCCTCAGGAGGATCTGGAAAACATCTGGACACCGTTTTTCAGCACAAAATCGGGCGGCACCGGCCTGGGTTTGACGATCTGCCACAAGATCGTCTCGGAACATCGCGGCATGATCAAGGCCGAATCGGATCCGGGGCATGGCACAAAATTCACGGTTCTGCTGCCGCTGGTACGATAACCACCAAGCACACTTACTCTAACAATAGATAAAATCGAGGTACCCCATGCCGCTTAACAGAATACTGGTAGCCGACGATGAAGAAAGTATCCGCTGGGTACTTTCCAAGGCACTCAAGCAGAAAGGCTTCAGCGTGGATCTGGCCCATGACGGTCGTCATGCGCTGGAACTGATCAAGGACAACTGCTACGATCTGGCGATCCTCGATATCAAGATGCCCGGCATCACCGGGCTTGACCTGTTGGACAAGGTCCGTGAACTGAACAATGACCTGCTGGTCGTTATCATGACCGCCGAGGCCAGCATGAAAAATGCGGTTGAAGCGATGAAGCGCGGTGCGTACGACTACATCACCAAACCGTTCGACCTCGATGTAATCGATGCCATCATCGAAAAGGTTGCCAGGGCACGGGAAATAGCCGGGCAGGTAACAACTCTCAAGCAGGAGCTGAAAGACCGCTACCAGGTCGAGAAAAACATCGTCGGAAATTCAGCGGCAATGCAGGAGGTCTACAAAACGATCGGCAAAGTTGCCGTAAGCGATGTAACCATTCTAATCCAGGGAGAGTCTGGCACCGGCAAGGAACTGGTGGCGCGAGCCGTCCATTTCAATTCGGAGCGTCTCGGCAAACCGTTTGTGGCGATCAATTGCGCCGCAATACCGCGCGATTTACTGGAGAGCGAGCTGTTCGGTTCGGAAAAGGGCGCTTTTACCGGGGCCGGCGAACGGAAGCAGGGGAAGTTCGAACAGGCCAATCACGGCACCCTTTTTCTCGATGAAATCGGAGACATGCCACTCGATCTGCAGGCCAAAATCCTGCGGGTTCTGCAGGAGCAGGAGGTAACCCGCATCGGTGGAAACCAGAACATACCCGTGGATGTCAGAATCGTTGCCGCGACAAACCAGTCCCTGGTCGAAAAAGTGCGCCAGAAGGAGTTCCGCGAAGACCTCTATTATCGGTTAAATGTTGTTCCGATCACCCTTGCCCCGCTGCGTGACCGCCGCGATGACATCCCCGCTCTGGCCAATTATTTCCTCGCACGCTCCTGCGCGGAGATGTCGGTAACCCCCAAACGGCTGACCGATGACGCACTGGCGCTCCTGAAATCATACTCCTGGCCGGGCAACGTGCGGGAACTCGAAAATGCCATGAAAAGGGCCGTGATTTTGTCAAACGACCCGCTCCTTACGGCGCTCGATTTCGGGGGACTGCTCCCGGCAAAGGAGATTTCGCAGGCCGGGACACAGGAAACTTCACTGGAAGATTTGGTTGATTTAAAACTTCGCGCCTGCATGAACGGGATTGAGGGGCTTGAGAAGGGGGATATCCATGCCATGGTGCTGGAACAGGTCGAACGCCCCCTGATCCGCCTTGTTCTGGAGAAATGCCGCTGGAATCAGGTCAAGGCGGCTGACGTGCTCGGCATCAACCGGAACACCTTGAGGAAGAAAATTTCGGAACTAAACATAGAAATGAAAAGGGGCTGAAAAATCAGCCCCGGCGCGTCCTAACCTATAACCTGTTTTTTGCCTCACGATTACTTCATGATTACCAGGCCGTAGAACTTAAATCTTGAGTAATCTCGAAGTAATCATGAGGCTGATACAGGTTTTGCCTGTCAGCTCTTCTAGTTAAAAGAGCTTCAAATTCTCCAGCCCCTTGAGCGGCTGGTTGTTGAATGACTGCCGCTCCGTACGACCTACCGCTGACGGTTCGGGCGGCGCTGCGTGACATGTTTCATCCTGCACCTGCTCCACTTCCTGCTCCCCGTTCATATCCTCGTCCATCCCGTTGCTCTTGAAGAAATAGCGGTCGTACAGCCGGTGATGCGCTGTCCAGCGCGACGTTGAGGCGGTTTCCTTGGCAATGTGGGCCCGGATGCCGTTGATCTTCGAATCCAGATCATCCAGGTAGTTGAGTATGGTTGCCTCAATCGTCTTGGGGCGTTTGGGCGAACCGTATTCGTACTGGCCATGGTGCGACAGCAGCATATGCTTGAGCAGCAGGGAAAGTTCACGCGGAAAGCCATCTACCTGGCGGATCTTGTCATCGACCAGTTCCACACCGATGGTGATATGCCCCAAAAGCTTGCCGGCATCGGTATAATCAAAAGCCCGCTCAAAACTCATCTCGTATATCTTGCCGACGTCGTGCAGCAATGCCCCGACTACAAGCAGGTCCTCGTTAATCCCGCCATAGAGCGGCACTATGTTCTTGACCAGCTTGACTAATGAAAGAGAATGTTCCAGCAGTCCTCCGAGATAGACGTGATGCATCCCCTTGGCGGCAGGGGCCTGGCAGTACAGCCGCATAAACGGCTCATCGGACAGGAATGCCTCCATCAACCCCTTTAGATGAGGGTTACCAAGCGCGGCAACAGTGGCGGTCAGTTCCTGCCGCATCTCTGCTCCGTCACGCGGCGATTCCGGCAGAAAATCAGCCAGGACGACCTGTTCTTCAGGCACTTTGGCTATCTCTGCAATAACGACCTGCATTTTATTCATGTAGACCGATGCCTTGCCCCTCACCTTGACAAAATCATCCTTATCGAACTGCTTGTCGAGCAGCTCCGTATTGTCCCAGACCTTGGCTTCAATATCGCCGCTCTTATCCATCAGCCGCAGGTTCATATACGGCTTGCCGTTTTTGGCCATGGCCAGAATCTTATCCTTGACCAGGAATACGGCACTGACCGAATCACGGTCTTTTATCTCACTGACGAACTGTTTTGACACGTGGTACTCCTCTTCCGGCTGGATGAAAAACAAAGGGGAAGTTAGCACGATGAAGAGTCAATGCACAAGGGCAGAATCAGGCGTATGCTACAAGCAGCAAACCGGGCACGAAATAAATACTTGCTATTAATGAGCGGAGCATCTATAGTGACAAATTGTTGTGCCACATGAAGCAGCGGTATGGTGTCCGTTGTTTCTCTTTTGATCATCGCATTCTGCCCCCCCTGTACCTTCAATCCAGCTTCAATCCCGATTGAAAAAAGCAGACCGTACGGCAGGCGAAGATTTATTGTCTGCCCGCACGTTACTGCATTTAGCTTTCCTGGAGTCATCTGTTTGACTCCTCGGTTCGTGTGCGCTTTTGTCTTTACACCGCTCCCAGAAAAGGAAATATTATGACGTTTGAAGAACTGGGCCTTAACCCGGCCATCCTCTCGGCGATTACCGCCTGCGGTTACACAACCCCGACCCCCATTCAGGAACAATCAATCCCTCTCGTTTTGGCAGGCCACGACGTGATCGCTACCGCTCAGACCGGCACCGGCAAAACAGCAGCCTTTGTGCTGCCGGCCCTGGAACTCCTGACGAAAAAATCGACCCTGCCAGGCAAAGGGCCACGTATTCTTGTGTTAGCCCCAACCCGCGAGCTGGCCGGCCAGGTTATGGAATCAGCCCGCAACTACGGTCGCGGTATCCGCCCCCGCTGCGGCACCCTGCTGGGCGGCATGCCCTACCGTGAACAGCTGCGCCTCCTTTCCGCACCGGTCGACATCATTGTCGCCACCCCCGGACGCCTCGTAGACCATATCGAACGCGGCAGCATCCGTCTCGACCGCCTTGAAATGCTGGTACTTGATGAAGCCGACCGCATGCTTGACATGGGTTTCAGCGAAGACATAAACAAGATTGTCGAGCGCACCCCTGCCAACCGCCAGACCCTGATGTTCACTGCCACCATGGAAGGCGACATTGCTCGGCTTGCCGAAAAGATGATGCGTGAACCGAAGAAGATTCAGCTGGCTGTCAGCACCTCATCTCACGCACTGATCGAGCAGCGCCTGCATGTTACCGACAACCTTAACCATAAAAAAGAACTTCTCAATCACCTGGTCAGCGATTCCGAATTGACCCGGGCCATCATATTCTCCGCCACCAAACGTGATGCCGATGAATTGTCCCGTGAGCTTTCCCGTAATGGTTACCCGGCAGCTGCCCTGCACGGCGATATGACCCAGATGGCCCGCAACAAGACCATCGACCGCATGCGTCGCGGCGGAATCCGTCTGCTGGTGGCCACTGACGTTGCCGCCCGCGGTCTGGACGTAAACGGCATCAGCCATGTCATCAATTTTGACCTGCCGCGTTTTGCCGAAGACTATGTCCACCGTATCGGCCGCACCGGCCGTGCCGGAGCCACGGGAATCGCCATTTCATTCGCTTCGGCGGGCGAACGCAATTATCTGGAGCGTATTGAGCGTTTTATCGGTAAAAAGCTTCCTGAACTGCAGATCGCTGGGCATGAGCCGACTACGTCTCTTCGCAAGCCAGCCGGTCGCAGCGGTGGTCCCCGCAAAAGCGGTCCTGGCGGACCTGCCGGCCGCTTCGGCAAACCTGCCGGTGGACGTGACGGCCAGGCAAAACCCTGGAGTAAATCGGCAAAACCGGCCGGAAGCGTTCCACGGAGCGCACCTGCCACCCGCCGCGAACCGGTGATCGAGTACCGCTCACGCCGCCCACAGGCATAAACATTTCATAGCCGCAACATCAAAGGCCTCCAGGGTATTCCCCCGGAGGCCTTTGATTTATTCGCCCTGTGTTACAGCGGCACTATTTTTTCTCCAACTTCCCCTTCAACTGACCGCATGCCGCCGATATATCCCCGCCCCGGCTGTCGCGGGTGATTACCGTAACGTGCCGATCAATCAGATATTTGTGAAAAGCATCGATAGCCGCTCTGGAAGGCGCCTTGAAACCACACCCTTCATGTTCGTTGAACGGGATCAGGTTGACCTTGTTGGGGATATCGCTGATCAGCTTCAGCAGCCGTTTGGCGTCATCCAGCGTATCGTTTACCCCCCCCAGCATGACATATTCGAAGGTAACCTTGCGCCGTCCGGGAAGAGGAAACTCCTTGCACGCTTTCAAAAGCGTTTTGAGTGGATAGCTCCGGTTTACCGGCATGATCCGGTCACGCAGCTCGTCCGTCGTGGCATTCAGCGACACAGCCAGATTGACGTTCGGGATCTCCCGCCCCAGGCGGCCCATCTCCGGTACCAGACCGCACGTGGACACCGTTACACGACGATTTGACAATTGCAAGCCGTTGCCGTCGATCATGATCTGGATCGCCGGAATCACATTGTCCAGATTGTGCAGCGGCTCCCCCATCCCCATCAGCACGATATTGCGGATAGCAGCCGGCGACTCAGGCTGGTCATCGTCATCCTCGTCGTCAACAATTCCTGTCGCATCAAGTGAAAGCGCCGGAGGATTCCTGATCAGATCCCGTTTGACCGCCATGATCTGATTGACGATTTCGGCGGTGGTCAGGTTGCGCGTCAGTTTGAACGTGCCGGTCAGACAAAACTCGCACGCCATGGCGCAGCCGACCTGAGACGAAATACAGAGCGTGTTGCGCCCCTCGATCGGGATCAGCACCGATTCGACGCTGTTACCGTCAGCAAGGGGAAAGAGATATTTGCGGGTGCCGTCACTCCCCTGTTCCACCGCTTCCGGTTCGAGATTGCTGATAAATGCCGTTTCGGACAGCTCCGTGCGCAGCGCCTTCGAGATGTTGGTCATCTCCTCAAAGCCATGGGCATCCTGCTGGTAGATCCACTTGAATACCTGGAGGGCGCGGAAACGCTCTTTCCCCTGTCCTTGGAGGAATTGCTCAAGGGCGGGGAGCGTCAGGTTTTTAAGGTCGGTTTTTTGTATCATTTTTTTCATTCAAACTTTCATTGTTATTTGTCGGAACCGAATCGCCGGACTGCGGCGGAGATACTGCAACCGGCTCTTCCTTTTTTTCCTCATTACGTTCCGGCATCTTTTCAACCGCATCAGTCCGGGCCGATGACGGCGAGGCAAACACCGGAGGGGTGCTGATGATTTCATCAACCTTCTTCTGCAAGCGTCCCACGTTTGGTGATTCCGCCAGGGCAGCCTGATACTCCGCTTCCCCCAGCACACCCCTCTGGCGCAACAGCCGCAGGATCATGTCGGAACGCTTCAATACCTTGCCAAGATTTTTATAGGGGTTATAGGCGACTCTCGGGCCGGGCAGCATGGCCGCCAGAAAGGCACATTCGCGCGGTGTCAGGCTTGACACCGGCTTGCCGAAATAATACTGTGCGCCATGCCCGATGCCGTACACCATCGGCCCCAGCTCAACCACGTTCAGATAGAGCTCGATGATGCGCCCCTTGGTCAATTCCTGCTCCATCCGGTACGCCAGGTATATTTCCTTCAACTTGCGGGTGATGGACTTTTCGCGGGAGAGAAACAGGTTTTTGGCGGTCTGCTGGGTAATGGTCGAGGCGCCCCGCTTGAGGCTCTTTTTCTCCAGATCGTATTTGATGGCGTTCTTGATGGCCTTGACATCAAAGCCTTCATGCTTGTAAAAGTTCGAATCCTCCGCAAGGATAACGGCCCACTTCATCTCGGCGGGGATCCGGCCGGACGATGACCAGGTACGATTCTTCGGTCCGACTACAAACGGGTGGTAGTCCCCCTGCCAATCCTTGACCTGAATGGTCGTGCTGAATTTCTTGTCGGCCAGATCAGAAACCGGAGGGATCAACGCCAGGGAAATCGCGATATAGGCAAGATAAGCGGTGACTGCCAGAAATGTGTAGAAGATCAGTTTTTTCATATTTTCTTGAAATCAGCGGTAAATTTTTTAATGCCGTAACACCATACGTCCACTCAATACGCGAGGCAGCTATTCGTCATCAGCTCTCCTCACTCTCTGCCTGCGGCTTTTTCTTTCCGGAGCTTTCGGCGGGGTGACTGCCTGAGTCTGAGCATTTGCACTGTTTGGCTGTGCCGTCCCCGCATCAGCCGCTTCAGGATACAGCGCTTTTGCCTTCGCTTTATAGCGATCCGGCACATCGTACTCTTTATTGACGTAATGGGCAATCCCTGCGGGATCCTTCCACATGTAAATCATACCCTGGGCCGGAGACACCATCAGCATCATACAAACCACCACAATTTTCATGCGTGGCAATCTGCCTCTCGAATGACACACTATCGGTATCAAAAGAACATCCTCACTTAGAATGGATACTCAGCAGGGTACGTGTGCGACACGGCTTCAACGGACGATACCCGCAACCAGTCCTTAATGTAACCATCTGATATTATTATTATTTACTCTGATAATACTTGTAACGGCATTGGTTTAATGATATATAATCGGCTGCAACAACAGTATCTTGCAATAAAAAAGTGTGATTCTTTACACGGATCCTCAGGACTAAACCGGTTTATCCCGAAGGCTGACTGCATCAATGGTTGAAAACGCCACAACATGACACTATTCATTAGCAAAGCCCGCCTGCTCGTTCTCTGCCTTTCATTATCCGTACTGATACATATACTCATTGGTTATGCGTTGCGGCTATTCGGAACCTATGACTTCACCACACCCATTGCCCAGTCACAGCTGGTCGAGGTTGACCTGGCAATACTTGTTGATACGGTTTCCCGAACAGTACCACCGGTGGAACCGGAACAAGAAGAGTCCGGCCTTGGCAGTGAGGACCCTCCCAAGGCGGAGACACAGAATCCTCCACCTATAACTAAAGAACCGCTTCGACCAGAACCGGAACCGCCCATGGCCTCGGGCAACATTAGCAGTGAGGCGCCCCGTGTGGAGAAGGTCACCACTCCCGTTCAAAAAAATGAAGTGACTGCTAATACTTCACCGGACGAAAAACAGCAACCGGCGGCAACAAGTCAAAACAGCTCCCCATTGAGCAGCGTCAGCCCCCTTCTAGCAACAAATGACGAAAAACTTACCTATCAGATCAGCGTATTCGGTTTACCGGTCGGCAGCGCGGAACTGGAGGCAAAGCTGGTAAAAGGAGACGTCTGGCTGACACTCAGAGTCAAATCAAATGCCGTCATATCAAGTTTCTACCCGGTCGATGATCTCGTCGAAACCCGCCACATCGGCGGCAACTTTATTATCACCAAGATCAGGCAGCGGGAAGGCACATTCAAAAGCGACACTGCGTTTACGATCTTTCTGAGAGAAAAAAGCGTATTCTGGATCGACCGAATTACTAATAAAAGCCTGAGAGAGACTATTCCGACCGATGAAGCACTCGACACCCTGTCAGGGATCTATTTCCTTAGAAACAGGCAGTTACAGGTCGGCAAGACAGAAACACTCCACATATACGACAGCGAATCATATGCGGACGTACCGGTTGAAATCCTGCGCCGGGAGTCTCTGCGCCTGCCAAATTTGACAACGGTTGACACCCTGGTAGTCAAACCGTTCCAGAAGAGTGCCGGCATTTTCAGGAGGACCGGGGATATCCTGATCTGGATGACCGATGATGCCAACAAGGTTCCGGTCAAGATTGTCACATCGGTAGCAATCGGAACGGTGACGGTTGAGCTTATGTCGGCTGAATCAAAGGCTCCGGAAAAAAAGTTATGACAACATGGCTCCCGGTCAGGGTCCTGGAGAGATTACATATTGAACCACATATTTATTAAGCTGATCCGGCTCAATATATCCCATAATTCTTTTTCTTACTATCCCCTCCCTGTCGATGATGAATAACGTTGGAAAGCCGAAAACGCCATACTCCCTTGATGTCATGGAGTGTTCGTCACTCTGCAGGGTAAAGCTCACGCCGTTTTTTTTGGCATATGACTCTATGGCCTCTCTGGAATCCGTGCCGTTTATGGCCAGGATAGCCACCCCCTTATCCTTGTTGCGGATATAATACGGTTGCAGCAGCTTTAATTTATCGCCACAGCAGGAATTTGACCAGAAGTAGAGGACAACAACGTTCCCTTTTAACTTCCTCAGGCTTACAGGGTCGCCATGTATGTCAGTACCGTAAATTTCAGGAGGGGTTTCTCCAGTCTTAACCCCTTGATTCTTTTCGCACCCGGCGAAAAAGACAAAAGGTGCCAGCATCACTATCGTACCATATAAGATTGCACGGCATATTTTGGAAGGTCCGAATCGTTTACTCATGCTTTACCCTCAAACAGAAACTTTCAACGTGGCATTATTTCGGGTTTATGTGATAGGTTGAGCGGTGATAATAACTGTTCTTTTCCGGAACTGCATAAAAAAAAACCAATTCCTGCCACATGGTAAATCCAGTGCAACGCAACGGAACTGACATGTAGTAAGAAATAAAGGATGTGTCGATGCTGATGCAAGCGGTAATCTGGATGAACCTGGCCCTGGTATTTTACACGTGGGCCGTATTCAGCGGACGAAAACAGGGGTTGCACCGGAAACACCTGATTATTTTCGGTATCGGCCTCCTGTGCGATTATCTTGGTACCCACCAGATGAACCTGTTCGCCCAAACCTTCGGCAAGGCTCCTGAATGGCACAACATCACCGGCATCGCCTCGCTGGGGGGGATGGCATTTCATTTCATGCTGGCACTGGTCGCTTCGCTGGCTCATAAAACCGAAGCAATCAACCGCGTCTTCCATCGCGTCAGCCTCAGCATCTACACCTGCTGGCTGATTGCTTTTTTCAGCGGTGCAATCTCCGGCATGATGCGCATGCGCCATTAAATCCACATTCATGCAGAAACAGCCGGAGGATATTCCCCCGGCTGTTCTACTCCTGCCGTAACCTTACGCCTGCCAGCTTCTATTGAATCAATAACTTTTCAACTCATCCGTAGTGAAATGCATCGGCATTTCGGAACCGGCAAAATCAAACTTGTCCCCGTGATCCTTCATCATGAGTTTGAAGGCGCTGAGCATGTATCTCCTCTTGAATCCGTCATCCAGCGCAACAATTTCCTGTGCCTTATTGCTGTAAAACTGCATGTAACATTTACCAAGCGCCTGGGTGATTTCAGCCATGCTCATCGCTAACGGCTCGATAATCGGGGTCACCAGGTTGTATTTCGAGTAGTCCCACACCCTGATGCGATCTTTCATCTCCGCATGTATCGGAGTGAACGGCATGGGCGTCACCACCGGGAAAACAGCGATATCCGGATTGAGATAAATGGCCGAGTCGATGTTGTTCTGGATGGAATCCCAGGTTTCATTCGGGAAGCCGATCATGAACGACGCTTCCGTAATGATATCGTTGTCGCGGCACAGATCCAGGGCCTGCTTGTTCTGCTCGAAATCGGTCCCTTTGTTCAGGCTGTTCAAGGTGTCTTTGTCAGCGCTCTCTGCGCCGATGTAAATATGGATGATGCCGGCATCACGGTATTTGTGCAGGATGTCCGCATCCCTGATGATATCTTCCACCCTGGTTTCGATGAGCAGCTTGACGCCGAAATTGCGCTCGATCAGCAGATCGAGGAACAGTTCCCAGCGGTCGCGGTGCTTGGTCGGATAGGCATCGATCAGCGTGAAAAATTTGATTTCATAGGTCTCGATCAGGTGAGCCATTTCTTCAATGACGTTTTCCGGTTTGCGGCAGCGCCAGTCCTCGCGCCAGAACATCCGCTGGCTGCAGAAGGCGCAGGCCATGTCGCAGCCGCGGGAAGTCAGGATGGAAGCCATTCTGCCGGTGGGATAAACCCGGTACTGATAGTCGTCCCAGTCAAGCAGATGCCACGCCGGAACCAGGGCGTCCAGTTCGACGATATGGGGCTGGTTTGCGTTGGAAACGACCTTCCCGTCTTCCAGAAAGGCAACCCCTTTCACGCCCTTCCCTTTTCCTTCTGGAATAGCGGCCAGCAGCTGTTTCAAGGTCTGCTCAGGCTCTCCCTTAATGATAAAATCAACATGGTTTTTATCGTCTTCGAGAATTTCGTTGAACATGAACGTGGGGTGGGGGCCACCCAGCAGGGTGACGATGGCCGGATTCACCTCTTTGGTAACATCCAGAATTTTAAGTGCGTCGGGGACTGTGGCAGTGCTGATGGCGCCGGTGACCGGAAGATAATCAAGGGTCATGACGTAATCGGGCTGGAATCGCTCAACTTCCTTCCTGATGTCTTCGAAGTTGAGCCCTTTGTTCATGGCGTCGAAGATGCGGGCTTCATGTCCCGCCTCAAGTGCGGCTCCGGCAAGATACGCCAGGTGCAGGGGAGGCCATTTGCCGACGACCTGCACTCCCCAGCAGTGATACGGGGCTGTTACGAAGAGTATCTTGCTCATCTGTTTCTCCCTCTGTTTCGTGGTATCAGTTGCGCGGTTGAAGCCTGCAAAGCAGCTGATGCACTGTAGCAAGGATACGTATAATGGTCATGTAAAGATTTGGTAAAGAAAAGCGGGAGGCAAGCTATTTAGCTGGACGTGGTAGGGTAAACCAGACGCGTGTTCCGTTCTCGTCGCTTGCTGCACCTACCGAACCCCCGTGAGCCTCGATAAGTTCCTTGACGATTGCCAGACCGATACCGGCGCCGCCGGCATCCCGGGAGCGGGAGCGTTCCCCCCTGAAAAACCGTTCGAACAGATGTTGAACATCACCTGCCGCGATAACCGTGCCGCTGTTGGCGAAGACGGTCTTTATGCCGTCCGCGCAACGCAGCGTTGAAATCGTCACGATTCCGCCAGCCGGAGTGTATTTCCAGGCGTTGTCAGCGAGATTACGGATCGCCTGGAGCAGCTTGTCACGGTCTGCCACCACTAGGTCGCTCCCCGGCTCAAGCCGCCACTGCACGTCGATTTCCTTATCCTGATAATTAGGGCGGTACAGATCCATGATCTGGGACAGCAGTTCGTGAAGCGACAGCTCCTGAAAATCGAGAAACACCTCGGCGGCATCGGCTTTTGCCAGTTGCTGAAGATCCTCTACCAGGGTTACCAGGCGAAGGACTTCCTGTTCAAGCATCCGGAACGTTTCCGGGGTTGGCGGTATGACAGAATCACTCAATCCTTCCAGATAGCCGCGCAGATTGGTCAAAGGGGTGCGCAGTTCATGGGAGATATCCGCAACCATGTTCTTGCGCAACCGCTCGACCTTCTCAAGGTTATCGGCCATGTGGTTAAAGGCATCGGCAAGCTGGCCCCCTTCATAGCGGGATATCGCTTTAACCCTCTCGGAATAGTTGCCGTCGGCAACTTTTTTGGTGATTGCGGCAATCTGCAGCAGGGGACGGAGCACCCAACTGGTCAACAGGTAGGTAAAGAGCAGGGTAAAGGTAAGAGCGGCAAAAACGCCCCAGAACATATGGTGGTGGATGGCTTCAAGGAACCTGGCATGTGCTGCGGCAGGCGAAACGTGGAAACGTTCTCCCAACTCCTTGTAATACTCTGCTGCGCGCCGATCGACGGCTTGCCACACCACCAATGAAAAAATCGCAAAAATCGGGACAATATGCCCGACCAGCAGTTTCCAGAGCAATCTCTGCCTCATCGCTCGTCCCCATCGGTAAAGCAGTACCCGTGCCCCCGCACCGTCAGGATGAAACGCGGTCGTGCAGGATCCTCCTCAATTTTTTGGCGGAGTTTGCCGATGTGCACGTCGATAACCCGGTCAATCACCGCTTCGCTGTTCTGGTAGCACTGGCTCAGGAGTTCCTCGCGGGAAAAGGCTTTACCGGGGGAACCCATCAGGGCATGCAGAAGCTTGAACTCCCATGTGGTCAGGGGGACCGGTTCTCCGTCACGGGTTACCCGGTGCTTTTCAGGTTCCAGTTCCAGGCCGCCATACGACAAGAGAGCCGCCACTGCTGGTGAAACCGGCCTGCTGCGGCGCAGGATCGCCTTGACCCGCTCCACCAGTTCGCGAGGGCTGAACGGCTTGACCACGTAGTCATCGGCCCCGGTCACCAACCCCGCAATCCGGTCAACCTCCTCCTCCCTGGCCGTAAGGATCAGGATGGGAACCTCGGATTTTTTCCGCAGCGTCCGGCAGATCTCCAGGCCGTCCACATTCGGCAGCATGACATCAAGGATGACAAAGGCTGGATTGCAGTCGTTGGCAGCCTGAATCGCCTGTCCGCCATCATGGACCACCACCGCCCGAAACCCCTCCCGCTCCAGATACGCTGCGACCAGAGCGGCGGTATTGCGGTCATCTTCTACTATCAGCACCGTTCCCGGATTATCGCTTGACTGAGACATTCATGACCTCCAAATCACTTAACCATGGGAAGGCCGAGACGCCGCCACGCGGACATGTGTCCGTCAAGCAGGGAGACAGTACGGAATCCGAGGAAACCAAGCAGCGCCTTACCCATCACGGCGCGGGGACCAAGCTCGCACAACACGACCAGCTCGGCATTCTTATCCTGCGGAAGCGACACCAGCCTGAGCAGGATTTTCCAGACCGGAGCGTTAAGCGCGCCGGGAATGTGGCCGGCCTTGAACTCAAAACCGGTGCGGACATCGATGACCGCCGGGGGGGTACTCTGTGCTATTTTTTCCGCCAGTTCCTTGGGGTGCATGGATGTTCCCTTTTCAAATCGAATTTCAGCCTTTGGCCCGCCTCATCTCATCCATCATTGCCGGAATCTTGCCCAGCATGCCGACACTCAGTTTTTTCATGACAAACGAACTGCTCATGAACAGCTTGGTGATGCGCATCAGGTAATCCCGCCTGAAAGTCGCCTTCATGGTCATGAAGTCCATGATCTTGCTCATATAAAAGCGGCGATAGCAGTCCGCCTGCGCCACTTCAACCTGGAGCATGCTCATATTATTCGGTTCGAGGACAGGATCCACCATGTTGTACTTGTCGTACTCGTGAACCTTGAGATGTGACTTCAGGTCAGCATACCCGTCGGCGTACGGCCAGGGGGTGTAGATCAGGAAATTCGCAATATCCGGATTGTATTCCTGGACCAGCTGCATGGTGTTCTTGATGCTCGCAGGGGTTTCATCGGGAAAACCGAGCATGAAAGACGCTTCGGACACGATCTCCTGTTCGCGGAGGATCTCTATAACCTGCTTTGTTTCTGCTACCAGCATCCCTTTCTGCATGGCGTCGAGGGCAGCCTGGTCGGCGGTCTCGATGCCGATGGAGAGGTAGATGATTCCGGCTTTCCGGTACTTCCAGACGATGTCGGCATCACGGGAAATGTCCGACGCCCTGGTTTCCATCAGAAGATGGATCGGAATATCCCTGGCAATGATCGCATCGAGCAGGGTTTCCCACCGTTCCCTGTCTCTGGTGGGATGCTCGTCGGTGATAAGAAAGACGTTTACCTGGTACGTCCGGTACAGATATTCCAGCTCGTCAGCCACCTTGTAAGGGTCACGGGCGCGCCAGGACTTCTCCCAGAACGTTTGTTGGGAGCAGAAGGTGCAGTCATGAAGGCAGCCGCGCGAAGTGCTGACCGCCCCCAGGCGGGAGCCGGGGATCACCAGGCTGTAATAGTCAGCCCAGTCGAGAAGGTCCCACGCAGCAGGGAGATCATCGATGGACTCCATGAGAGGACGCCGGGCGGTCTTGACCACCGCATCGCCCCGCCGGAAGGCAATACCGGGAACCGTCTCCGGATTTTCACCTGCCTCCAGGGCCTCCAGCAAATGCCGGAGCGTGACTTCTCCCTCGCCAATAACGACGTAGTCAACGGCAGGAGAGTTTGCTAGCACCTCATCAGACATAAAGGTCGGGTGCACGCCGCCCAGAATGGTGACGGTTTCCGGCTTGATGCTTTTGGCCAGTTCAAGGGTCCTGACAGCATCATTGATGGTAGCGGTAATTGCGGATGACGCGACGTAATCCGCCAATGATCCACGTAAACGCTGCTCAATTTCGGGATAAGCATGTCCCTTGGCCATGGCATCATGGATTTCCAAAGCCAGACCCGCCTGGCGGGCAGCACCGGCAAGATAGACCAGGCCGAGGGGGATCCAGCGACCGGCGATTTCATCCACACCACTGTGATACGGGGGAGTTACAAACAGGATTTTCTTGAGATTTGCGGCTGTTTTTATGAGGCATCTCCCTTGAAATTCAGTAGGTTGCATTATGGCTGCACGCCTGCCATCGGTCTGCAACAGTACCATGACGAGGCGTTAAAATCCAGCATTTCCAATTAAATAGACCCTTCCCGCCATTATGCGATTTCCGAACCGTTCCGCCCGGAACATACGGAGAAAAATGGAGAATTTATCGAGAACGTGATATGCCATCGAAGCATTCTTCATTGTTCTCGAAATCTAAACGTGATAATCAGGTTTATATGAAACTCATCATTCAGATACCATGCTTCAATGAGGCAGAGGCCCTGCCCGTCACCCTGAAGGATCTGCCGCGTGACGTGCCGGGATTTGACAGCGTGGAATGGCTGGTCATCAATGATGGCAGCACCGATGACACCGTCAAGGTTGCCCTGAATAATGGCGTGAATCACGTCGTCAGCTTCACCAAAAACCAGGGACTGGCACGAGCGTTCCTGGCAGGACTGGACAGCTGCATCACGTTGGGTGCGGATGTCATAATCAACACCGATGCCGACAACCAGTACATGGCTGCCGATATTCCGGCTCTGGTGGCCCCCATCCTTGCAGGCAAAGCCGATGTCGTTATCGGCGCCCGCCCGATCAACGAAATCAAAACATTTTCGCTGGTGAAGAAGTTGCTGCAAAAAGCCGGCAGTTCCGTAGTGCGCTTTGTCAGCAAAACCAGCATTCCTGACGCTCCAAGCGGTTTCCGGGCCATGACGCGGGAAGCGGCGATGCGCCTCAATGTCTTCAACGACTACACCTATACCCTGGAAACCATCATTCAGGCAGGCCAGAAAAACATCGCCACGACCTCGATTCCGATACGCGTCAACAGCACATTGCGTCCGTCGCGCCTGGTAAAGAGCAATTCTTCCTATATCAGAAAATCCCTGGTCACTATCGTCAGAATTTTTGTCGTTTACAAAGCGTTCAGATTCTTCATGTCGGTAGGAATAACCGCACTACTGCTGGGTTTGATCGGAGGCATCAGGTACCTGTGCTATTACTTTGCCGGTGATAGTGCCGGGCATGTGCAATCGCTGATACTATCTTCCATACTGCTGGGTGTCGGCTTCCAGACCATCCTGACCGCTTTCCTGGCCGATCTCCTGGCGGTAAACCGCCGTCTGATGGAGGACGTTCAATATCGTGTAAAAAAGCTGGAATACTCCGGAACGGCAGACCGTACTCCCGGCATCCGGAAGAGCCGGTAGGCAATGCGTCGCAGGATCAAGTGGCTGGCATCAAAAGCATCACGTGACACAACATCAGGACAGTTTATCGCCGAAATTGATGGCCTCAGGTTCATTGCCATTTTTTCGGTAATCCTGTTCCATCTGAACTGGTTCATTACATCAAAGACCGGCAGGGCCGAAGGCTCGGATCTCCTTTCGGAGTTCCTCTCAAACGGGCACATCGGCGTGCAGCTTTTCTTCGTCATCAGCGGTTTCGTCATTGCCCTGCCCTATGCCAAAGGGCACCTGTTAAACGGCAGGCTCCCGGACCTGAAGCAGTATTTTTTCCGGCGGCTGACCCGCCTGGAACCTCCGTATATCGTAAACCTTCTCTTCCGCTTTGCATTTCTTCCCCTCGCCACTGCGGACACGCTCAGCGAACTGGCCCCACACCTGTTGGCCAGCATGGGCTATCTGCACAACATGATCTACGGGAGCATGAGCACAATCAACTTTGTCGCCTGGTCCCTTGAAATAGAGCTGCAGTTCTATCTTCTGGCCCCGCTCGTAACATCGCTCTTCATGATCCGTTCCAAGATCAGCCGCAGAGTGCTGCTCGTCGCACTCATCCTTATTTTCCCCCTCATCGCACATGCCTTGAACGGATTTCCAAGGATAAACCTCTCCATCCTTTCCGCGGCACATTACTTCCTGACCGGCTTCCTGCTTGTGGATATCTATCTCATCGAATGGGACCAGAAACCGGACAAATCCTGGCAGTGGGATCTGGGGTCAGTCCTGGCATGGTCCGCCATTGTTGCGCTGCTCTATCAGGAGGGGGGAGAGTCCTTCATCGTCATCCCGATATTTTTCGCGTATGTTTCCGCATTCAAGGGGGTGCTGAGCAACCGATTCTTCTGCCAGCCCGGAATCTACATTATCGGCGGGATGTGCTACTCACTCTACCTGTACCACTACTCGGTGATTTCCGCCATCAGCCGCCTGTTGATCAAGACCGGGGTCCTGAACCGGCTCCCTGTCTGGCTCGAGATCATTGCTGCAGGGGCAGTGATCGTACCGGCGGTTCTGCTGTTCGGCACCATCATGTTCATTCTGATTGAAAAGCCCTGCATGAAGAAGGATTGGCATATCAGACTGATGGAACGGTTCAAGCCTGGGGCTTGAAACATGATCAGGGCGCGGTAACACTGGACTTGAACCGGTGATTATATTATATTTCCGTCCGACGATACGCTAGCCTGAACCGACTACTATTTTATCGAGGTGTGCCATTAGAATAGGAGTCATTACCTATGATTTTTATCCGTTGATCGGAGGTATCGGCAGGCACACCTATCAGATGTTCTCAAGCCTGAAGGACATGGGACTGCTGTTCTTCTCACCAGCCATCAACTCGCTGCCCCGCCACATATTCATCGATTACCCGCCGGTACGTTTTCTCAAACAGGCCGGCGTGTCACTCTGGATTCACTTCTATGCCCACCGGATAATTTCCCGCCATCAGCTGAACCGTTTGAATATCCATGCGGGACCGGGCGGAGTGCTCTGCGTGCGCCGGCTCCCGGTCCCGGTCATCGTCACCTGCCACCACACCTATCGCCAGCAGGTCAGCCATATCCGTTCGCAGTTCTGGAAGGTCATATTCCTCCCCTTTGAAAAGAGGACATACCAGCTCGCCGACAGTATCGTCGCCGTATCGGAAGCGACGAAAAACGCTCTGGTCAAGCAGTACGGGATTCCGGAAAACAACGTATCCGTAATTCATAACGCCGTCGATACGAGCAGATTCCGCCCTCTGGAGATACAGAAAAATCGCCATTCCCTGCTTTATGTCGGCCGTATCGACAAACGAAAAGGTATCGAGTTTCTGATTCGGAGCATGCCCTTCATCAGGGCTCAGATCCCCGATGTTCAACTCCTGGTGGGTGGCAAGGGAAGCCATCTGGACAAAATGAAAACTCTTGTCGGCCGATTGCATCTGGAGCAGACAGTCACATTTTTGGGGTTCGTTCCGGATGATCAGCTGAATGAATTATACAACCGGGCCCAGTGCGTCGTCGTCCCATCGATCTTCGAAGGGTTCGGCATTACCGTCATCGAGGCGCTGGCAGCCGGGACGCGAGTGGTCGGGACCGATGTGGACGGTATCCGGGAAATTCTGCAAAGCGGAGAATACGGCACTCTTGTTCCCTATGGCAATCATCAGGCACTGGCGAATGCCGTCATTGCAGAACTGAATGATCCGAAAAAGGCCGGGACATTGCGCCCGGAATACCTGACCGGGCAGTTCCGGCAACGGTATCTGGAAACACTGGAAGGATGACCACGCTCCGATGAATTCAGCCTGGACCACATACCTGCCCGGCATCATCAGGGAATGGCTGGAAGGAAGACCCCAGCTCCGGAAGGCTATCAGCAATACCGGATGGCTGCTGTTCGACCGGATCCTCCGGATGATTATCGGGGTAACGGTCGGCGCCTGGGTCGCGCGCTATCTCGGCCCGGCCCGGTTCGGGGAGCTTGCCTACATCATCGCCTTTATCGCCTTTTTCCAGGTCATCGCCGGTCTTGAGTCGGATGGCTTCATCGTCCGGGACATTGCCCGGAATCAGGGTGACACCGGCGTCATCCTCGGCACGTCGCTCAGACTCCGGGTCATCAGCGGCATCATCTGCTGGCTGACCGCCATAACCGCGATGTATCTGTTCCACTCGGACGACCGCCAGCTCTGCCTGATGACGGTCATAGTCGGCGCAATGCTGGTCTTTCAGGCTTCCGACACGGTTGACCTCTGGTTCGAGAGCCAGAGCCAAAGCAAACGGACGGTTCTCGCAAAACTCGCCTCCTATCTCTTTTCCAATGGCATCCGGGTTATTCTGCTGCTCACCAAGGCGCCACTGATCGCCTTTGCCGGAGTCCTCTGCCTGGAATCGGCCGCCCTGGCGCTCGCCCTGATCATAGCCTACCGGCGTTTCCCGACCGAGGGCCGCTGGCACGCCGATCTGGCCCAGGCTAAAAAGCTCCTGCACCTCTGCTGGCCATTTGTCGCCACCGGAGTAATGATAACCGCGTACATGAGAATCGACCAGATCATGCTCAAGGAAATGCTTGGCGAAAAGGAGCTCGGCATCTATGCGGCTGCGCTCACCCTGGTCCAGGTATGGAATGTCATCCCGGCAACCCTGGTCGCCAGCCTTGCGCCGTTCGTCGCCCGGATGAAAAGTCGCGGCGAAACGGAGTATCAGGATGCACTCGTGATAATATTCCGTTTCTTTGCTATAGTGTCATTTGCAGGGGCCGGGGTGACTGCGGTGGCATCTCCCTGGGTCGTGGGCCTGCTGTATGGGGCTGAATTCCGGTCATCGGCAGTTGTGCTGAGCGTTCTTGTGTTTGTGATCGCCTTCATCTTCCAGGGGATGGCCCAGACATTATGGGTGATCAACAATGACGTGCGAATCGCCAATCTGGTCGCCACCTCCCTGGCGGCGCTGGTCAGCATTAGTGCCAACTTTTTCCTGATCAGGAAATTCGGGATCATGGGCGCCGTCTACTCATACCTGCTCGCCCAGGGAGCGTCAGTCGTGCTCTTTCCCTGCCTGTTCAGAAGAGACCTTTTCAGCCTGTACAAAAGAGCCTTTCTGGGGATGAGATCAAGGAAACAATGAGTTTTATCAGCGACGTCATAAAACGGGAACTGCTCCGCATCAATCGCCTTCTCGACACCTTGCAGAATCTCAACCTCGTGACCATCACCAAGGAGGACCTGGTCAGATTTCGCGGGACGGGATACCGCCGGGAAATCCGGTTCGGCCAGGAAGGACATGACCGCGTTGTGGAACTGGTCTCCGGGAAGGAGCCCTTGCTGGTGGCCCGGCTCGGTTCTGTAGAATTATCGTGCCTCCAGTTCTACCTGGAAAAGAGGAAGGGCAAAAGAAGGGGATACAGTGGCAAGATCAAGTCCACCATGGCCAACCCCGCCGGTTTCTTTCCGGTCGATGACGCGTCCCTTGACGCCTTTGCAGAACTGTACCTGGAGCATCTGCCTCATGTCGATGCCATGGGGGTCTGGTTCAATCCCTATGAAGATGTGATCTGCAACACCTATTGCGGGAATGCCGAACTGGTTGATTTTGACTGCCTTGAACCGTTCCGGTTCAGCAATCCATGGAGCAGCAGGCTGGCCGGCCAGAAAGTGCTGGTCGTCCACCCCTTTGTCGAGTCGATACAAAAACAGTATGCGGAAAAACGGCACCTGCTCTTTTCAACCCCTGACGTGCTGCCTGATTTCGAACTCAAAACGCTCAAGACGGTACAGTCCATTGCCGGCTCACCGGTGGATTTTGCCACCTGGTTCGATGCCTATCGCCACATGTGCGATGAAATCGCAAAGGTTGATTTCGACATCTGCATCATCGGAGCTGGCGCCTACGGCCTTCCGCTGGCGTCGTTCGCGAAGCAACTGGGGAAGCAGGCGATCCACCTCGGCGGCGTCACCCAGATACTCTTCGGCATAAAAGGGAAAAGATGGGAGCGCGAGTATGCCGACAGCACGGCAAAACTTTTCAACGAACACTGGGTGCGCCCTCTACCATCTGAGACCCCGGCACATAAAGACAGGATTGAAAGAGGTTGTTACTGGTAAATGAAAACAACAGCGCCACGTCACATAGAGTCGCTGAATGCGGACTCCGCGTCTCTTAAGACCACCCGGATCTGCTCACTGTCAGAACTGGATGTCTCTCTGGATTCGTGGCGGGTTTTGGCGAATGGCGCGCCGATGCAATCCCCGGAATGGCTGCTTGCCTGGTGGCAGTGTTACTCCGGTCCGGACGATGAACTGAGTGTGCTGCTTTTCCACGAACCGGAAGGTCTGCTGGCCGGACTGGCACCGCTCTACATCAGGATTGCCGAAAAGCGCAGAACCGTTTGCCTTCTCGGCTCAGGCGACGCTTCAACCAATCACACCACCTGGCTGTCAGCCGCCGGGTGGGAAGAACGGGTAAGCCATGCGGTTGCTCAATTCCTTCTCGGGTCAGAATCCGGCTGGGACTGCGTGCAGTTCGATTCTGTTGATACCGGTGACGTATCTATCAACGCTACGGCAGCATACATGGCGGACTGGGGATTTCCGGTTCACAGGAGACCGCTCCACAACTGCTGGAAAATTGTGCTCCCGTCAACCTGGGAAGAATACCTGATGATGCTTTCCCGGTCACACCGCAAACAGTGCCGCAGCCTGCAGCAACGGTACCTGGAGTCGGGACTGGTGAAGTTACATACCGTCACCGACAGTACATATTTCCAGCGGGGCTTTGAAATACTACTGCAGCTCCACAGCGCCCGCTGGGGCGAATCTGACAAACCGCTGGGCTGTTTCAGCGATCAGAGATTCCGCAGATTTCACGAAACTGCCGCACGGGAATTATTGTTGCACAACCAGTTACTGCTCGTATGGCTGGAGTACGAAGGCAGACCGATCGCAGTTGAATACCAGTTTATTGGCAATACGTCCGTCTATTCGTATCTGTCAGGAATGGATCCTTCCGTTACCGGATTTTCTCCGGGCAACCTTTCCATACTGGCCGCCATTCAGCGTGCTATTGCACAAGGGTGTGAAACGTTTGACCTCTCACGCGGCGACCAGCCCTACAAGGCTCATTGGCGGGCTGCTCCCTCTGCGTGTCATGAAGTCAGTATCTGGCCGAACAATCCTTCGGGCCGGCTGGCCCATGCAATGAGGAGCATGCGCACCCTGTCCGAGTGCTGCAGAAAGCGGGTGGTCAAAGGTGTCAAGACCTTGGTTTCTCAACGCGTCATAGATACATACCGGCAAATCCATTCCGTTATGCCCGGAAAACGCAGAGGACCCAATAGAGTTGGTAGTTCCAAGCAAGATTCCGGTGGTCGTTCATGATATTAGCTAATGACATTAAAAATGCCCTGTCTTTGCTGTTTCGTGGCGAATGGCAAGAGTTTATCTTCCGCATGCGGGTCCACATCCAGAAGATAGACCTGAGGAACACCTATCTGGAGGAGCTGAACCTCCCGGAAGAGCGCTGCCACTACTACGCCAATTCCGGCGGGCCACACCTCGACAGGGTGCTCAAGGCCTTGAAGATTACACGACAGGACAGCATTGTGGATTTCGGGTCCGGCAAGGGGGGGGCGCTCATCACCATGTCCCGCTATCCTTTTGCCGGAATCGCGGGAGTGGAGATAGCGCCTGAACTGGCAGCCATCGCGCAACAGAACTTCGCCAAGCTCGGCATCAAAAATATCACGATGCACATCAGTGATGCGGCCCATTTTACCGATCTGGATGAGTACAATTACTTCTATTTTTTCAGCCCGTTTCCAGCCGCGGTCATGAGCGCTGTCATGCGAAATATCTGCGTTTCATTGGCAAACAGGCCCAGGAAAGCGACCATCATTTATTTCAACCCGGAGTGCCATGATTCGGTAGTAACTGACTCACCGTTTGTCAAAACAGATGAATTCAACCATCACGAGCTTGGGTATTATATCTATTCCAACAGGGCCTCATGACTGAACGTGCCGGAAAAATACTTGGGACAGCACGCACGCTGGCGCAAACGCCCATTAAGCGCCTGCTCAACTGCATCGATCCGCCGGTCATCGTCCTGCTGTACCATCGCGTCACGACACTCCCGTCCGACCCGGAAATGCTTGCCGTTACCCCGGACAATTTCCGGGCGCAGATGCGCCACCTGAAAGAGACGGTCCCCCTGGTCAGGTTCGAAGATGACTGGACGAGGATATCAAAGCCGGCCGTAAGCGTTACCTTTGATGACGGCTATGCCGACAATGCACGGGAGGCGCTGCCAATCCTTGAGGAAACAGGGGTGCCGGCAACATTCTTTGTCAGCACCGGAACAATCGGCACCGGTGAGGAGTTCTGGTGGCATGAACTGGAGCGAATTATCCTCGAGAAGCACGGCCTTCCAGGCGGTTTCACCCTGGATGACGGCAGTTTCGCGAGGAGTTGGCCGACCGGCACCCCGGAGGAACGGCAGGATTTTTATCAGGGGATGGTGCAACTCATGAACGCAGCTGAACCCGAGCGGCGTGATAACTTGCTTGTCCAGCTTCGCCACTGGGCACAAACCAGTCAGGAAACATCCGATATGCACCGGGCCATGACGGTGGACGAATTGCGCCTCCTTGACGGAAGCAACTGCGTCACCATCGGTGCCCATACGGTAACGCACTCCCGCCTTTCCAGCCTCTCGAAGAAGGTACAGCAGGAAGAAATCGCGGCCTCGAAGGAGCAGCTCGAAACATGGCTTGACCGGAAAATTTCTGTTTTTTCCTATCCGTTCGGCAGGCGATCGGATTATACCGGGCAGAGCATTGAGCTTTGCCGCGATGCGGGCTTCACCAAGGCAGCCGCCAACTTCCCCGGTCAGGCCCACCGCTGGACCGATCCCTATCAAATCCCCCGACATCTGGTCCGCAACTGGCCAGTGGAGATTTTTGTCGAGAAACTGCTGGGGTTCTGGACACGATGAAGGTTCTCTTTTTCAATGGTTCCGATATCGAGGGGGGCGCATCACGCGCCGCCACCCGTCTGCTGCACGGTATCCATGCAGAGGGGATCGACGCCCGGCAGTACGTGCAGAGAAAATACGGCAACGATCCGCTGATTGACGCTCCCCGCTCACTGCCCGGCAAGGCTTTCGGGCTGGCCCGACCGACTATCGAACAGCAGCTGTTCAGCATCACACCAGGAAAAGTAAATGGGCCGTTTTCTGTCTCTTTCCTGCCGGACCGGCTTGCGGCTCAAGCGAACAGGAGGGCACCCGACATCATCCACCTCCACTGGGTAGCCCGCATGATGCGCCTGGAAACGCTGCAACATTTCAAAACACCGATCGTCTGGACCATGCACGATTCCTGGGCCTTTACCGGCGGTTGCTATCTGCCCGGTGAATGCATCCGCTACCGGGAGTCATGCGGGACATGTCCGATCCTTGGCTCCGCCGGGGGTGAAAACGATCTGTCGAACCGGATATGGCGGAGGAAGAAGGAATCCTGGCAGCGTCTGAACATGACGATTGTCGCCCCAAGCAACTGGATGGCCTCGTGTGCGCGGGCAAGTTCGCTCTTCCGCACCACCCGCATCGAAGTCATTCCCAACGGGCTGGACATGAACCGCTTCAAGCCGGTTGACCAGCGCACGGCGCGTGACATGCTGTCTCTTCCGCAGGACAAAAAGCTGATCCTGTTCGGCGCAAAGTCGGCCACGAACGACCGGAACAAGGGATTCCACCTGCTCGTGCAGGCCATGCGGGAACTGAGCCGCGGCAGTGAGCGCAACGACACCATTGAATTGCTCGTATTCGGCGCGTTGGAACCGGCGTCGCCGCCGGACCTCGGCTTCAGGACGCATTACCTGGGATGGCAACACGACGAAACGGCTCTTGCCCTCCTTTATGCCGCAGCAGACGTTTTCGTCCTGCCGTCACTCCAGGAGAGCCTCGGGTATACCGCCATGGAAGCAATGGCGTGCGGCACCCCATGCGTTGCGTTCAACCAGGGCGGAGTACCCGATCTGATCGATCATCTGCGCAACGGCTACCTGGCGCAGCCGTTTGAACCGTCAGACCTGGCGAACGGCATCAGGTGGCTGCTGGATAACGAAGAACGACGGAAGGGACTGTCACAACAGGCACGGTATAAAGTGGAACAGGAATTTGCCGTTGAAAAGGTTGCCGGGCGGCATGTCGAGCTATACCGGGAGCTTTTGCAATGAGCCCTGCCACGACACCGTACCCTGTCATCTCCATCATCACCCCCTCCTACAACCAGGGTGCATTCCTGGCTGAAACCATCGAAAGCGTCATCGGCCAGGAGGGGGACTTTGCAATTGACTACATTATTGTCGATGGCGGATCGAGCGACACTTCCGTTGACATCATCAAAAAGTATGATGCTCTCCTGCAAAATGGTGAATGGCCGACCAAGTGCCGGGGGATTACCTATCGCTGGGTGAGTGAACCGGACAGGGGGCAGACAGATGCCCTTATGAAGGGGTTCCGCATGTCCCAGGGAGACGTGCTGGGCTGGCTCAACTCCGACGACACCTATCTGCCGGGGGCCTTGCAGACGGCGATCGCTTTTCTCCGTGACCATCCGGATACCGGGCTGCTGTACGGGAACGCCTATTATACGGATACCGAAGGCAGCGTCATCGGCAGCTACCATACCGGGGAATTTGAGCTGGAACGACTGGCTGCCGCCAACATCATCTGCCAGCCTGCCGCCTTTTTCCGGAGAGAACCTTTCGAGGCAGTCGGCGGCCTGGACGAGACGCTTGATTTTGTAATGGACTACGATCTCTGGGTCAGGATCGGCAAGCGTTTTCCCTGTCGGCATATCCCTCACCTGCTCGCAACCTACCGGCTGCACGAAACATCCAAGACCATCAACAGCGAAACGCTCCTCAGGAACAGCGAAGAGTCCCTGGCTGTCGCTATCCGGCATTTCGGCTGGGCGCCGCTTACCAGGGTTTATACCTCATGCAGCATCCGGTGCAATTCATGCCTTCCCGGCATGCTCGCCAGGAATAGGTTTGCTGCGGCAGCGACCGCAATGCTATGCTCTGTTTTTCGTTCTCTGTACCTGAATCGCGGATTTCATAGCAACGACCTGAAACTGCTGACCGGAGCAAACTTCCGCAAACTGTTCAAGAGCAGGCGGGAAATCATGACCAATCACACCAGTGAAACTCTTTCAGGAAAACCATGAAGATCTGCCTGATAGCTCCCATCCCTCCTTTTCGAGGAGGAATAGCGAAATATTGTTACTCTCTGGCCCAGGAACTTGAGAAGCGGCATGATCTGCTGCTCTTAAGCTACAAAAGGCAATACCCGGGATTACTGTACGGAAAAAAGAGCCAGATCGATCCGAATATCAGCAGAGAAGAGATCGCAACAGGATTCAATCGGCTCTCCTACGACATTAACTCCGCAAGCATACTGTCCTGGCATGCAACCTCTGAAAAAATAGGCGCCTTTGCTCCCGACCTGGTGATCCTCCCCTGGTGGGTGTCCTACTGGGCTCCCATGTATGCGTATCTTCTCTCTTCATTGAAGAGGAAAGGGATCAGGGTAGTATTTCTCTGCATCAATGTTTTTGAACACGAAGATAATGCATTAAAAAAATTACTGACAACATTCATCCTCAGAAGAGTTGACTCCGTTATCGTCCATTCCGAGCAGGAGAAACACGCACTTCAGGAACTCAACCCAATGGCGGCGGTTAAAAAGCACCTGTTGCCGCTTTTTGAGTATGATTCCTGCGAGGCATTCAGGCAGGACAAGAAATTTCATCTTCTTTTCTTTGGTTTCGTGCGTCCTTACAAGGGACTTGATATCCTTCTCAATGCAATCGGCATCCTGAAAGAGTACGATATATCACTTGAAATCACCGGTGAGTTCTGGAATGACAAGAACGAATACACCTCACTTATCAACAAGCTCGGCATTGCCAATAAGATTACAATAATCGACAAATATGTGCCCGACAATGAAATGAGCAGGTACTTCTCCCGAGCCGATCTGGTCGTCCTTCCCTACAGAAAGACCATAACCTCGGGAGTCATAGCGACCGCATACGGTTTTAAAAAGCCGGTTCTTGCAACAAACGTCGGGGGATTCTACGAAGTAATTCAGGATGGCTGTACGGGGAAAATTGTGACGTCTGATGATCCGCAAACCTTTGCCGATGGGATACTCTGGTTTTTAGCAAATCGGCACATCAACTTCGCTGCAAATATCTCGGCATTTGCAGCACAACAAATGTCCTGGCGTTCTCTGGTGGACACGATAGAAGAGTATGGCAGTCCATAGCGGTCAATAGCCGGGAATCGGTCCCGGCTATTGACTAAACGCTCATTTCAGATCAACGCCAACATTCCCCAGTTTATATTTCGTTACAAGTTCATACTCCCTGAAATACATGGGTGATTGATAGGTGATTTCCTGCCATGACTTGTCGAGTTCTGTTCCCATATTTTTATCCGTGCAGAGCAATTCATTGGCTTTGTTATAGTTCCTCTTGGCAACAATTCTGTATTTACCGCTCTTGATCTCGAAATCCATCTGATGATGTGTCGCCTCTCCCTTACTTGACATGCTCTTCTGGCATGCCGGGTACTTGGAAAGATGCTTTGAATAATAGGTAGCACCAAAGCTTGTCAGGACGGTTTTCTCTGTCCATGTTAATGTCTTTTTACGAACCTTGACGCTTTTGGAATCATAATAATTCGCTTCAAGGTTCTTGTTGGGAATGTCGGCGTTATTTTTAATCCAATCAGCAGCATGACCAACAACAGCTCCGCCCAGTAAAACCATGCCAAAAGCCACGACAACAAAAACATTTTTCTTCATTTTCGACCCCTTGCACTGATTTTCCTTATAATTTGCTTCAGTGCTGAAAACATACCACAACACAGACCACAAACAAAGCTTTTTACTGCAATACCGTACGGTTGCGTCACATGACTCGCAAGAGTACAAAATTGACTATTCAGCACTGAAATGTTATTTTCTGCCCACGCCGTGCCTGAGGCAGATACCTTCATCGTCACAAACCGGCTTCGTTGCTGTCAGGCTTTCAATCTTCGTACTGCAAAATAAATATTAAGGATTGACAAAGGCACCAATAATGTCACCAGGATTACCAGCTAAACAGGATCAGCAGGCCTTCGAAGACATAGCGACGTCTGTCCCGGATTCAGAAGACCGTTTAATTTCACATACAGCCCTTACGTGGGCAACAGGTCTGTTTCTGGCATATTTTGGCGCACGGCTGGTTTTTTTTGCCTTGAGCATCTCTGCCTTCGTACCGCCGGACGAAGCAACACACGCCGGACTATGCAAAATCTTCTCAAAGGTCTTTCTGTTTCCCGTGAACTCCCCCACGACCTATGAGTTCGGCCTGGTCACCAACACCGCCTGGCTCTACTACTGGATCATGGGTAAGCTCCTCCACCTCAACATCTTCGGATTGTCAGACCTGGTATTCCTCAGGCTTCTCAATATTCCCTTTGCCTTCGGTACCATCTGGTACTCGACCAGGCTCCTCCGCCTCCTGACGGACAACCGACTTGCGCAGCTCCTGCTCGTTATCGTCATAACCAATACCTCCATGTTCTCCCTGTTGTCGGCTTCCGTCTCATACGACAACCTGGCCAATCTCCTGGCAGCGATGGCAATCTATTATGAGTTTGCCTTCTTCAGGCAACGATCCGGCACCCTTCTCGTCACCTCATTGCTCTGCCAGGCGGCGGGCAGCCTTACCAAGATTACCTTCCTGCCACTGATCCTCGTTCTGAATCTGCTGCTGATACTTAATGAAACAAAAAACCTGAGAAGAGTCCCGGAAGAATTCAGACGACAGCTCAGGGCTCCTTCTCGTCGGGACCGGCTGACGTTCCTTCTACTCATCGTCGCTGTGGGGCTGAATCTCCAGTTATATGCCGGAAATTACCTCCGTTATGGCGCCCTGAATCCCGGGATGCCGCAAGTGGTCTCCCCCGAAGTCGCAATGCAGTCCACCCTCGACGCACGGGGTATGATCTTCGATCAGTACAAGGAAGGAAAGATCTCCTATATGGACGCACTGGTCCTGACCGGAGAGATCAAGCACCCCGGAAACAAGGCAGACACGTTCTATCTGCTGATGAACTATGAAAAGCTGAAGAGAAACCCGCGCCTCTGGTTAAGCCCGCTGCGCTATGCAAACTCCTGGTTCCAGACCATGGCAGCCTCCATATTCGGCATACGGGCTCATCTGGGGATGTTCAAGCCACCATATTACCTGCTGCCTGTGTACGCGGTTATGGCTCTCGCATTGCTGGGGTTTATCATCCGCTGGCGACCCGGGAAGGAGGGGTGGAGGCCGCTGAGCCTGGCGGCCGTTGCAGCCTTATACACGGGAATTCTCATCTATGAGGTCAACTATGACGCCTACCTCCATTACGGCGAACCAAGCCTGACGGTATACGGACGCTACCTTTTCATCGTGATGGCTCCCATTTATGCGCTGTTATGTCATTACCTGCTGCGCCTCTTCAGGCCACAATTCATCCGTAACACACTGGCTCTGGCAACAGCCCTGTTGTTTATCTCTTACGATTTTCCCTGGTTCCTTATGCATGCCACCACAGAATGGTACACATGGCTGCCTTGACAGCTGCTGCATGATGAGAATATCAGCGGAGGAGTTGGGGAACGGTTTTCTCAACTCTCGAAAGTCATTTTATCGGAGTGTTACCTGATGGCGAACATATGGAGTAAAGAGGGTAACCATCCGGCAGGAGATGTCCCGAAGCGGTTCTTGCTACTGGCCCTGTTCCTGCTTGCGGCATTGACTGTCGCCGTCTACTGGCCGGTACTGCAAAACGGCTTCATCGACTTCGACGACGAAGATTATGTTACCGCCAACATGATGGTCCGGCAGGGCTTGACGCTCAAGGGATTTTTCTGGGCCTTCACCACGTTTCATGCCGGCAACTGGCTACCGGTCACCTGGCTGTCCCACATGCTCGATGTGGAACTTTTCGGCCTGAACCCGGCCGGGCACCATGCCGCCAGCCTGCTGCTCCACACCCTGAATTCGGTTCTACTCTGCGCCTTGCTGCACCGTCTGACCGGCTACCTTGGCAGGAGCATGTTTGTGGCTCTGTTGTTCGCGCTCCACCCTCTGCATGTGGAGTCTGTAGTCTGGGCCGCCGAACGGAAGGACGTTCTCTCCGCTTTTTTCGGGTTCCTGACAATGTGGGCGTATGTCGGCTACACCACCAAACCGTCTCTGAAGCGCTTCATTCCCGTTGCCGTTTTTTTTGCCCTGAGCCTGATGGCAAAGCAGATGCTGGTGACGCTGCCGGCCATCCTCCTGCTGATGGACTATTGGCCGCTTGGCCGCCTCACCCGCCTCAACGGTGAAAGAAGCACCGATCAGGTCAGCATAAAGATTATCCTCTGTGAAAAGATACCTCTGCTTGCCCTGTCCGCAGCCGCAGCCCTGATGATCATCCGGGCACACGCCTCAGTCGGAGCCCTGTTCAGCGCTGAACAGGGCTCCATTCTGCTGCATAGCGGGAATGCCTTCCTCTCCTATGTGAAATACATCCGCACCATGTTCTGGCCGGCAGACCTCGCCCTGTTCTACCCTTTTGAAGCCTCGGCGGTTACCGTTCTCAAAGTTGCGGGAGCGGTTGCTCTTCTGGCCGGAATGACCGTCTTGACGGTGGCTCAGAGGAAAAAACACCCCTACCTGGTATTCGGCTGGTTCTGGTACCTGATTACACTGCTCCCGGTGATCGGCTTCATGCGTGTCGGAGGTTAGGCGTTGGCGGATCGCTATACCTATATTCCGCTGATCGGTCTGTTTCTGATACTTGTGTGGGGAGGTGCGGAGGGGGCAGGAAGATGGCGAAAAGGGCTCCCGGCAGCGGCGGGTGTGGCAGTAATCGTCGTTGCGATCCTTTCAGTGTTGACCGTCAGGCAGATCCGCTACTGGCAGAACAGTTACGACCTGTTTGCCCACGCCCTGGCTGTGGTAGAGCGAAACTGGCTGGCACATAACAACATGGGAATACTGTACGCCCAGCATAATCGCACGGCTGAAGCTATTGTTCACTTCCAGGAATCCGTGCGACTCAATCCGAAAGGTGACACCGGCTTCAGAAACCTCGGGAACGCTTACCAGTCTGTCGGGAGAACTGCCGAAGCGATCGATGCGTTCCGTCAGGCGGTCTGGCTCAACCCGAACAACGCAGAAAACCATTATCGCCTGGGACTGGCCTATCTGGTGGGCGGCAACAGCGACTTCGCCCAGCAGGAATATCGCCAGTTGCAGCGTCTGAATGAATCATATGCGAGCTCGCTGCTCGATTCCATCAGGATCCTCGGCCGGCATTGAAACGCAGCCGGAATAAGCGCATCTTCCGTTTAGCGCGCTCGTGCCTGCGGCCTGCTGCCGGGAACGTTCCCTTTCTTCTGCGCAGCCATGGCTTCGGCCTCATTGAACTTGACCATTTCGTTCCGGGCCTCTGCAAAACGCCCCTGCATCTTGTACAATGTGGACAGATTACCGTGCGCAGCAGCATTCAGAGGGTCAATAGCCAGCGCCTTGTTGTAGTACTGCACCGCAGCCTCGAAATTCCCCTGTTCGGCTCTCAAACTCCCCATATCGATAAGGGCGGGAACATACGCCGGATCAATCCGCAGCGCCTGCCAGAAGAGAATCTCCGCATCGACATGGCGCCGCCGGGATAGATATGTTTCGCCGGCACGACACAGCTCAATAGTTCTGGCAGTCAATATTCCGGCTATTTCAAGGCCACGCTCCTCCACTCTCTTCCGGTATAACCGGGCCTGCGCTCCATTGCCATTTTGTTCATGCATCAACATTAAAACAAGGTATGGTTCCGGGTTGCCGGGCTCCAGGTCATGCGCCTTGAGCAGCGCCTTCTCGGCCTGTTCCGGCATGTTTTCCTTCCAGAAGATATACGAGTCTCCGGCCAGGAATTTATATGAGATATCCGGTTTGGAATCGGCGACGGCCAAATTCCGGACAGCAGGAGCAATTTCTCCTTTTTTGTAATACGCCAGCCCAAGATTTTTGAAGCCGACAAATGTATCCGGTGCATCTTTGGTCATCCGGGTAAAAAATTCAATATCGTTCTTCCAGACAGTGGTGCGGTTGACATCAATGAAAGCATAGACCGCGCAGATGGCTACGACAGCGGCTGCCGCGCGCCGCCCGTTCACCCTGTCGATGACCGCTGCAAGGCCAAGAGCAAACCCCATCAGTGAGAAATAGGCGTAGCGATCGGCCATTAAGGACGTCGCGTGAAGCGGGATGATATTGACAACGGGGAGAAGAAAAACAAGAAACCAGCCGAAGGAAAACAGGAGCTCATCATGTTTTCTGTACAGATAGGCAGCGCTCATCATGAGACCCACAACTACCAGACAGAGCAATCCGGTATTCATGCCTGGTTGTACGGCATACAGGACTTTCAGCTGAAATGGATTGAGCATGTTCAGCGCGTATCGTACCACCAGATACGGCGCCATCACCATTTCCGCAGCGTTCATACCCGCGAGGAAATTTGCCTTCTGGACGGCAAACGAGCGGAGTGTCAGATAGCAGAGTATCGGGATCAGATAGAGGGCATAGCGCGTGAGACGAATCCTGTCCCGCTGCAGACGGAAATCATACATCAGGAATATTACCGGCAATAGCAGGGCAAATTCCTTTGAAAATATTGCCACCGTGAAACTGGCGAGTGCCGGGAGCTGCTTTTTCCTGAGGTACAAAAGCAGTGACAGCAGCGCAAAGCAGGCAGAGAGCAGGGTATTCCTGCCACCTGCCAGAAAATTTACGGTTTCTCCGGCGATGGGATGCAGGGCAAAAAGCAAGGCAGCGACGAAAGCCTGGCGCTCTTTTTTGAACAGCTCCGCGACCACTGCGTAAAAGAGCAGGACCACCAGTATGTGGAGAACCAGATTGGTGAAGTGAAAGCCGGCCGGATTGCCCTTCCAGATGGCGTGATCCACTGCAAAGGAGAGATATGTTACCGGGCGGTAATATCCGGTTGACTCTTCGATTGTGTCTTCGGAAAGGAAAAATCGGGGTATATTGCCCACTGTTTCAATGAGGGGGTTATTGACGATGATGGAAATATCATCCCATACGTAACCGTTGCTGAGAGTGTTTCCGTACACAGCCGCGGTGATCAGCAACAGAAATCCGAGCCGGAATATGATGAGTTTATGAGAATCTGTCATCGAAACTCTGCCATCACAAGACTGGCGTTTCACCTCTCTTCGCATCAATCATATCAAGCATGTCATGAAACACCCCGGCATGCTTTCTCGCTCCGCCTTCGGCGAAAGAGCAAGCGGCCGTAACTCCCCGATCACACCTGAACAGCATTACCCTTCGGGGAAAAACTGCCCGTATCGGCAGCCATAGGGCACCCGCGGCACCAAAGAGCAGCGCCGTCCACCATATGAAGAGAACGCCATTATCCGTAATGAAATCGGTAACCACAAGACGCCTGACCTCAGGGAGGGACAAACGGAAACCATCACGAACGAACTCCCCCCGCCCCGGAACAGTTCCGGTATAGAGGACGTCTTTATCCTTCAACAGCTTAAACCGGAAGGTAATGGTATCCGCCATATAGGAGACATAGCGATCACTACCGGTTTCCGGTTCCGGGATGCTGAAAACGACCCGGTACGGCGAACCGGGGATGAGCACGTTTTCCTCTTTTCCCGGTGGATAGACGTTTAAGGTGCAACGGGTCTCATACCCTGCAGGCATATCGGGTGCAGTGAAACGGAGATAAAGGACAAGTCCGAGGTAGCGCGGATAGACGAAAGCCCCGGCGTACCGTGACGGAGGATACAGGCCAAACGTCCTTTTCCCGGAACCGGAACCTGCCGGGGCAACCTCCATGGACAAGTTCCTGCTCAATATCGGACCGGTTGCATTCGTCAGGGCAATCCGCTCCACCAGGCCGCCACTCCCGTCCGGAGTAGGGAACGGTTCCCCTTCAACAACCATCTGCCTCAGTGAACTCCGGGATGTGGTGGTAATAAGGATGCCGGTAAAGAGGCAAAAGGTTCCGGCGAGAAACAAGAGTCGAACGGGAAACCCGCTGACACCTTTCCAGGCTGCGAGTGAGTTTTCAGAGCGGCGTGTTTTGTATCCCGCCGAAGCAAGACGCTCCTCCAAATCCGGGACAGCAGCTGAAACAGGCAGTTCAACCACTTCGTCACACATTTCCGCCACGCCTTCTGTTGCCTTACCTGACATCGCACGACGCATGCTCAGGAACCTGATTGTTTCACGCACGAGGCGACAGACACTGTTCACGGGAATCAACGCAAGAAGAACCGCCAGAATCATACTCTTGCGGGTGAAAGCCATCAGGGTGATCAAGGTTTCATCGGTAAAGAAGGCTATTGCGATATAGAGAAGAAAGAAGATGCCGATGATTACCGGAGCTACGCCCCGGGACGACCCGGCAGCGAAGAGAGCACGGAACAGTCGCTTCATTTGCCACCTTCCTTGACCCGCGCGGTTGCCTGAACGGTCGCGCCCCAACTGTTGATGAGCGTAATTCCGTCAACAACCACACTGTCACCCTTTTCGGCAAACGGGACCGGGACCGGATTGCACCCCCCCGGCTTACCGACTGTTTCCAGCGGGATAAGAGTCTTGCAATAGTAGCAGATCACCGAACCTTCCGCCTGCCCGTACCCGTCCGGCTTGCAGATGGCGCAGGCGTCAAGGTCAACCGTCAGCTCCCCGGCAGGAGTGACCATTATGAAGAAGCGGGCCTCCCGCCCTCCCTGCTTGAACAGATACTTGTGCAGTTTGCCATCCTCCAGATTGACCTCGCCTTTTTTCGGGACGATAATCTCACCTGCCTGATTTGCCGAAACCGGAATCGGTTTCGGGTCCCAGTATTCCGTGCTTGGAAAACTGCTCTGGTAGGCCGCTGCCGCAAAGACCACCACGGAGAAAAGCGGAGCAACGAGCCGGGACCGCTGTGCCTTGATCGCGTCAGACAGCAGTTTGCGGCGCTGCGCTCCCTGGCGGATGTGGGCCACCGACGGCAGCCGTTCAAAGTTGATGGCCAGGGAGATCAGAAACGCCGGAGTAAACCAGATCACCATCCCGCCCCAGAAGCCGACCTCCTTGCCGAACAGAATGCCGATATACTTCCAGACGACGGAACGGACGAAGAGGTGGTCAGGAATCAGAATCGATTCCATGAACTGATGAACAAAATCATGAATCCCCTTCATCACCTTCATGCTCAAAGGAGAGAACAGGTCGAGACGGAGTATCGAGGAGGAGCTGAAAAGCAGCAGCGACACGACAGCCGTCACCATACCTGATGGTGATACGGTGAAAGAGGTGGGCAGCGTTCTTTCCGTGACCCAGGCACCATACGCCAGAGCGCCCGCGGCCAGGGCAATAAGTACAAACGCCAGAGGAGTGCCGTCCCCCCCCGGGATTCTGCAGACGGTAACTCCACCCGCGACAACAGATGACACGCCGGCACAGACAGCAGCACAAAGCAACGTATTGCCGAACCACGCGCCCCGGAAGCTCGGTGCGCTCCGGCCGGTACTGCGGTAGATGGCCGTGACGGAATAAGCCCACAATAAGAAGAAGCTCACACCCAGGGCTGATTTGATACTGGCGAAAGGTATCGTGCCGGGAAACGAGCGGAACAGGACAAACGTCCCGAGAACTCCGACGGCGAATCCCGCCATGCCCGTCTTCATCACGACCGGGCGCCGCTCCGGAAATCCTCTCAACAAGACCAGCACGATCGCCGCCCAGGAGAGGAGATGGGGTATAAGCTTCCAAGCGATCATCAGGAATTCATCCGCTCTTCACGAACCAAGACCCCGTCATCGAGGTAGATGGTCCGATCCCCCCAGGCAGCCACCTCCTGGTTGTGGGTTACCATGATAACCGTAAAGCGTTCCTCGGCACGCAACTCCTTGAGAAGCTCCATTACCATGATCGTACTTTTGTGATCGAGGTTCCCGGTCGGCTCGTCCCCCAGGAGCAGTTTGGGGCTGTTGATAATCGCCCGGGCGATGCAGACCCGCTGCTGTTCTCCCCCCGACAGCTCACCCGGCCGGTTTTTCAGGCGATGGCCAAGCCCCACCCGCTCCAGGGCGTGACGCGCTTCGGCCTCATCAGGGATGCTGTGAAAGTACTGGGCCATCATGACATTCTCAACAGCCGTCAGATAGGGCACCAGGTGGTGCTGCTGAAAGATGATCCCGACAAATTCACGGCGAAAACGCGCCAGGCCGTCTTCGGTAAGTCCCAGCAGGTCTTTGCCGCCGACTTGGAGAGTACCGTTGCTCGGCCGGTCAAGCCCCCCGACCAGGTTCATGAGCGTACTCTTGCCGGAGCCGGAATGCCCCATCACCGACAGCCACTCCCCTTCCGGCACCTGGAGATCAAGCGGCTTCAGGGCACAGATATCGCCGTAATTTCTGGTAAGGCCGCTTGTTTCAATAATATTTCCCGTCATGATCAATAACCCCTTACATACTGATGCGAGAGGAGAATGGAATGCCCGATTATCATCCGCCTCACCTATTCTCCCCTTAAACTTCTCACCGGGTCGAGCTTGAACACCGATATCATCGGCCCGACACTTCCGAACAGAGCCAGAAAAAGACTTACCCCCAGGGATATACAGGCAAACCAGGGGATAAACTCGGCTGAGGCGGAGAAGACCGTCCTGGTAATAAACTGCGCAATGGCGCTGCCAAACAGGTAGCCCGCGATCCCGCCAAAAATGCCCAGCATCGCCGCCTCGCCGCAAAAAATCAGCATGACCTCCCAGCGGGTCCCCCCCATCGCCTTCATCAGACCGATTTCCTTGCCTCTCTCCAGCACCGTCGTGCTCATCGTGCCGGCCACACTGCTGCCAGCGGAGACCAGCACGACTGCCGTCACCATAAGCATCAACAGCTTGACCTTGGCAAGCAGCCCTTCCGAAGTCCAGGCTGTCTGGCGCACTTCGTTGACCTTCGCCGATGGCAGGAGCTGCTGGAGGGCAGCTGCGCTCATCTTGAGACGGTCTCCCCCGGCGGTAACCATGAGCCTGACAAGGCTTAGCTGGCCGCCCAGACCGAGTACCTGTTGAAGTTCAGGAAGCGCCAGGAACAGGAGGCCGTCCTCTTCGCCGCCGGATGCAACAATGCCGGAGATGCGTACCTGAATTTTATTGCCGCTGCCGGCTAACTCCACTGTATCTCCGGCCTTAAGCTTCATCCGTGAAGCCAGGTCGCTGCCAACAACCGTCTCGCCAGCCGCAGGCCAGTTGCCCTTCAGCTGCCACCAGGGGAACAGCCGGCGGATATCGCTGAAATTAACCCCCTCCACCAGGATATCAGCCTCTTTCATCTGCAGTGCGCCACGCAGGTGAAAAGAAACCTCCGCTTTCAACCCGCTTTTGACAAGGGCTTCTTCCACCACTCTCTGCTGCAGGTACACCGGTTCACTGACGACGCCGAAATTAAGTCCGCCACTGCCGATATCAAGCCGGGCCGACTCAGGAATGACAATCAGGTTCGCCCCGTATTTGCGCACCTCTTCCGCTACACGCTTCTCCATGGAAGACGAGACAATACCAAGAGCAGTCGCCAGGCTCGAAGCCATGGCAAGGACAGCCAGCAAGAGCACGGTGCGTCCCTTGCGATGGGCAAGAGCACGCAAAACTACATGGAGAAGCCAGCGACGTCTGTTCATGCTATCCCTTCAAAACCTTCACTGGTTCAATTAGCAGCGCCCGGCGCAGAGGCGCCAGGCTTCCGGCAAGTGCCACGACCAGAGCCGATATGATCGCAGTCGGAAATAGCCAGAGCGGCGATGTAATCGCTGAGTTAAAGACGGTTCTGCTGATGATTTCTGCAAGCTGGTCACCGAGCAGATAGCCGGTTACCCCTCCTGCAATTGAAATTATCAAGGTTTCTCCGACAAAGATGGCGCTGATTTGTACCCGGTCGGCACCGACAGCTTTCATCAGGGCAATTTCCGGGCTCCGCTCAGCCATGGAGGCCATGAGACTGGTTGAAACGGCAGTTGCGGATGCCACGAGCGCCAGCAATGTAAGGAGAAGCATCACACTGTTCAGCTTCTTGAGAAGTGATCCCTCGGCGCTGGCAATCTGCCAGATCGGTTTGGCGCGGCTTCCCGCCATCACCTCCTGGACATTCTTGGCCACCGAGGTCACATAGGCCGTACAATACCATTTTTCGTATTCATCCTTTGACATTGTAGACGGGTCTTTCTTGCCGAACTCGTCCATCGGCACCGTAAGGGCGCTTACCAGGACCCGGGAGACTTTCCCCTGCTGCTGCAAAAGTGACTGGACCGTTATCAGCGGAGCAAAAAGCTGCTCCTCTTCATAGCCACCGGTGGTCACGACACCAACAACATGAAATCGTTGGGTCCGCCCATGCACCGTCGCATCAAGTTCCTTGCCGACAGCTATTCCCAGCCGCTTCGCCATGGTTGCACCGACTATCGCCTCATCTGCGTCCTCCGGCCAGCGCCCCTGAACCTCCCACCAGGGTGCAATCCCCTTGATACCCTGAACTGACATATCTTCACCAGGAACCTCAAGTTGCTTGGCGAACCAGGTGCCCGAGACTACGCCCCGTTCCTTCCTGCCGCCGGCCGAAATGTCGGCTACACCAAACAGGTAGGGAGTAAATCCGGTGATATTGTATTTCCAGAAGACCGTCTTGATTTTAGGCAGATCTTCCTCACGCAAAAAACCGCCCCCCTCAACGGCGGACGGTTCAAGTAAAATGTTGGCGCCATAGCTCCGAAGCTCCAGCGCCATCTTGTGAGAAATTTCACCGGCAATGCCGAGAAAAGCCGTTGCAACGGCAGCTCCCATGGCAACAGACAGGAATATAAGAAAAACGGCCTTGGGGCGTTTAAGGAAAGAATTTTTGAGGATACGGAAGAGCACATCTAATCCTTAATAAACGGGCTGCAGTGGTATCGGCTAAAGGGTTAGGCGTCTACCCTCAACACTCAGCCTGTTTCTGCATTTCCTCGGGCAGCGACTCCTTCAGCAGGTCAACCTTCTTTTGCATCCGGCGCCAGGCGTAAATTCCCCAGACCACCGCAGTGAACATCATGACATGCTTCACCGCCAGAGCAGGAATCTGCAGTTTGTCGGCGGCATTTGCCCATTCGAAGCTGGTGTAGAAAATGGTCCGGGGTACGCCGCCCAGAACCACCCACCAGAGCGCGAACTTGAACAGCTTTTTCATATGGAAATTTGTCTTCAAAAAGAAAAGCGTCGCATCAGGTGTGTTCATAACTGCCTGTATGCGCATGATGGCATGCAGGGCAAAGCCACTCCCCACCAACAGGCCGGTAGCCATGTCGTGGAAATAATTGTTCATCATGATGGCTACGCCGAGCCCTGGTCCTATCTGCATAATTCGGAATCCTTTTGTTGAGTCCACTCGTTACAGCTTAGTTGCTCTTTTTGACCTCGGTCGGAGCAAAGTGGGTATTATAGTGGGTGTACTGGTCTATGGTGCGCTGATCCCATTCGAAGCGGGCCTCTATCACCATTTTACCTGTTTTGTCGATAAAACCGCATTTATCGCCAACCTTGACCGGCGCAAGACCATTGGCAAAGATGGAACCGGCATCGAACTGCGGCTTGATCACCATCTTGCCCTGCTTGTCCATATAGCCAACCTTACCCTTGACCATCATCGGCGCGAGTCCTTCGGTAAAAATTGTTGGTGAAGGAAATTCCTGGTCGATTATCGGTTTTCCGGTTTTGTCTATTAATTGCCAGGTATCCTTCATTTTTACCGCAGCGACCCCATCATTGAAATTAATTGCTTCGCTGTATTGTGCGGGGATTACCATGGTGCCGCTATGGTCGATAAAACCGACCAAGCCGAATTTGCCGTTTATCTTGACCATGGCAAGTCCGTCGCGAAACATGGCCGCCTGGAAAAACTGCGCCGGGATTACCATCTTGCCGGTTTTATCGATGTAGCCATGCTGCTTGCCAACCGTGACGGCGGCCAGACCTTCGGAGAATTGTGCGGCATCATCAAACTGGGGCTTGATGGCAAATTTGCCCCCGTCATCGATAAAACCAGCCTTGGCATCGTTCCCCTTGGACACGACCACAGCTGCCAACCCTTCCGTAAAGGCAAAAGTGGACACATAATCAAAATCGGTGACCGCCTTACCGGCCTGATTGATGTAGCCCCACTTGCCATCCTTCTGCACCGACGCCCGGCCATTCAGGAAAATTGTTGCCTTATCAAAGCTGGGGGGGATAACCATGGTCCCGTTGGCGTCGATAAAGCCGTCCTTGCCGTTGACATGGACCGTTGCAAGTCCCTCGGAAAAGATGGATGCCGAGTCGAACTGGGGGGGAACGACGGTAGTCCCGCCCCGGTCACAGTAACCGTATTTGCCGTTAAATTTCACCAGAAGGCGCAGTGAGTTGTCCAGAACAACCTTTTTTTCCTCCCGCTGGCAAGCGGTGCAGAGCGTCAGCAATGCAAGTGTTATAAGTAGTAACCGTTTCATTTTTTCTCCATTTTTTAAGCTGCTGAATACTGAAGGAAACCCTCACCCTTCAGCCTTTCCCACAATGGTACTGAACAGTTTGGCGAACTCATCTTCAGCAAGGCTTTTGTAGTATTCGGAACGTCCCGCCACCACCAGACAGCGCACTCCATCCTGTTCCCGCACGGCGCCGATGATCTCTCTCCGATAGAAGAGCAGCCGCCAGATAACGCCAATTGTTGCGATAGCAAAGCCGGCATACAGGATTGAAAGCCCGCGCTGCTTGACAACGTAAAAACGTACCCAGAAAGGCATGTCACGCATTTCAAGGCGGTAACCGGCGAATTCCAGGACACCGTTTTTGGGAACAAGTCCCTCACCAATTTTCTTCCCCCCCTGTTCCACTACGATGAAGAACATCGGATTATTGAATTCCATGGAACGGGTGGCCCGCTTCCCTTCCTCCAGTACAAAATCGGGATAGAAGGTTGCCGTATAGGTAAAGCCGCCCAGGGCAAATCGGTCAGGCTTTCTCTGCAGGACATCAAGTTTTATATAGGCCCCCCCGATCTCCTTGCCGGACGGATCTTTCAGAACAAAGAGTGGCGACACACCAAGATGCTTGAAGACAAACGACGTGTGCTCACTCGTGTAGGGTCTGTTGATGTCAACCTCGTTGGTTTTGCCATGGCTGTCTACCAGCAGCACGCTGATTCCTGTCGGCGTATTGTGGACAACCCGTGGGACGATACTCTTTACCGTAAAAGAGACGGTAGGAGGAGCACCGACCTGAGGCATTTTCGGCTGCGGCGACTCATTATAGCGGCCGAGCTCCCCTTGGAACGACTCACCCTGGGCAAGATCGAGATAGCCGATAAACTCGGTATACACGCTGATCAGTCCACCGAGAAGAATCAAGAAAAAACTGAGATGAAAGAGCATAAAGGCTATTGGCGCAAGACGGTTCTTCACTCCATAAAAGCCGGCTGTATCACCTAATACGGTATACCGGTTATTCCGGAGCAGCCCGATAATCTTTTCTCCATCGAGATTGCCCGGCAGAGGATAAGATTCCCGGAACGGGTATCCTCCCGCAGTCACGGGATCCGCGATCCTCGCGTCCGAGAGTGTTATCCTGCTTTTGATGATAGGCCAGCGTTGCCACAGAACCAGCGACAAGTTGAGAAAAAACAGCAGCCAGAGCGTTATGGTAATCGGTGAGGTGTAGATCGTGGTCAATCCGAGCGCATCGAGGAGAGCAACAAGGTCGGGAGATTTTTTTTGCCACTCAATATAAATAGACTTAAGCAGCCTCTGCTGAGGCACCCAGAGACCAATCGCAAAAATCAGTCCAAGCAGGCTGATGAGCAGAATGGTGAAGCGGAGAGAACTGAGACTTTTGAGTATTTTATTGAACATGGTTAGTTATGGCCGAAGAGCGGAGATAAAAGAAACTCAAACCTCGATCTTCAGCCTTTATCCTTATTTCTTCAGCGATCAGCCGTCATTCTTCAACAATTAGCCGCCATCTTCAGTCTTCTTACCGTACCTGAAATACATGCAGGCTGGTATTCACAACCAGGTTGACACCGAAAAAACAGATAAATACGCTGCTCAGAGCGGCAATTGCCAGCCAGGCCAACCGTTTTTCCCGCCAGCCGAATGTGACACGCAGATGAATGGTAATGCCATAGGTAAGCCACGAAATGAGTGACCAGGTTTCGACCGGATCCCATGCCCAGTAGTTTCCCCACAGATCTTTGGCCCAGATGCCGCCGGCCGTGATCATAATGGTATCGGTTATGAAGCCGAAAACGACGTAACGGAAAATCAACTCGTCCAGACGACCGAGAGAAGGGAATCGATCATACGCAGGATTCGGAACCTCCAGCGCTTCGCTCTTCTGTTTCAGCAAAAAAACGACACCAGCCGCCATCGCGAGGGAGTAGGCGCCAAAGGAAAGCCAAGCAAAATAGACATGGATGTAAAGCCATACCGTTTTGAGACTTGCAGCCATTGGGGTCAGTGCAGGGTTCTGCATATAGCCGTAGCCGAGCATTATCAGCACAAGCGGGACGGTGCCAACCGCTAGCCCCTGCAGCTGTTTATTCTGCCATCCGACAAACAGGGTACCGGCAATAATGAACCACCCCCCCATCAGTGCATATTCATAATGGCCCGACCAGGGAAGATGCCCCGTTGCGTTGAATCTGGCTCCAATTGCAATCGACTGGGCCAGGAAGCCAACTGCAACCAGCAGCGTCACTTTCGGAACGACCTTGGGGTTCTTGAACGCAAAGGAATATATTAATCCACCGCCTGCCAGCGCGTAGATCACCATTGACACCAAATAAAAGATTGTTTCCCAGTAAGCCATTACAGTAACTCCTTCGGTTGAAGTTCATAAGGGTGAAGACGTAATGATCATCAGCCTTCTTCAGCCTTTAACTTTCAGCTCGTTCATCGCTTCCCTGTCTGACGACCAGATCGTACACCCTGCAGTCGCTTCTTCCAGCCATACCCGCCGCGGACGTATCGCAATCCTCAGCAAAAGTCCGATTACCGCAATAGCGCCACCGATAACCAGCAACGTCTTGTTCCTTTTGCGGATGACATGAATCTCGGACCATTGCCCCATCTTTGCGCAGGAGAGGATATAATCCCCCTTCACCACCTGTTGGTCAACCTGAAACGCCAGGTCGCTGACAACTTTTTCGTCCCCCTTGGAGATAACCACCATCAGCATGTTTTTTTCCGGCTGGTAATACACTCCGCCACCAAGAATAGGTCCCTGGAACAGGCCGTAAAAACCATATGCACCACGTTTCTGGACGAGTGGATCAAGCGTGACCAATTCATCGGACAGTATGATCCTGGTATCACTGTCCTTGATCACAATCTCAGGCTGAAATACAAGCTTCGCCATGGAAATATCGAACGCCCCATAGCTGACCGGCTTCCCGGGAATAAGTGTTATTTTCTCTGTTTTGCCACCTTCCGCAATCAGGGCTACATCCGTTGCCCCTTTTGGATATGTGCTGTCCGGAAGAAACTGGCTGATGATCTGCATCCTTGGCAGGGAAACGGGACTGGCAGCGAAAGGCCCTTTATTGACACGGAGGTATGACTCGATCTTGTTCAGGCTGGTTGCCGGACCGATTCCATCCAGCAGCACTCCCGAGAACTGCCGCAGGTTGTCCCAGCTGCCGACAGAAAGAAGAATAAACAGTCCCGCGTACAGAACCGTGGTTCCAAGGTAACCGAGGTCGCGCTGTTCGCCGTAACTACCGTCGCCGGCAAACGAGTAGCCTGCCTTTCCCAGCAGTTCCCTCACTTCCGCGACAGGCGAAGAAAGCGTCACGTTCTGTCGCGGCCTGCACCATGCGGCTCCATACCTGATTGGCTTTTTTATTCCCGCAAGATAGCGAAGCAACCGGCAGGCCACGAAAAAGGCAAAGCAGACATTGTTAACGAGCAGCGGCGTGGTAGATCGCAGCAAAGGAAGGCGAAGCTGCAGCGTGATGCTCATAATAACCAGCAGAGGAATAACGAGAAAGATCAGCAAAGACCAGGGGGAAACCAGGATCAGTCGGAAGAGTTTTGATTCAGCTTTCATAAAGTGATCTGTTTCCTTCTAAAGCTGAAGTCACTTTGGGCACGAATGCCGTGCATTTTATAACAAATCAGAGGACAAATAGTAAGTGAAAAGTGCCTTCATTCTTCAGTCTGCCAATCTGGCAGACGGTCATTTCTTCAAAGTATCATGCTGGTTTAATCCGGCCAGTTCCATTTTCCCCTCTTGCGAGCGGGCAAACGTCAGGCGCAAATCACTTGTATAGCGATCAGTTTCAACGCGGTAGACAAATACATAGCCATTGCCGGGAAGCGTTCCAAAGCTTATTTGTTTTGGATTCTTAGGGACACCTACATTTTTCCGGGTTTGTTGAAATTTTCCTACAAACTGACTCTCCGTCCCAATTTGTTTGAATCCCGCTGCTGAATCCCTGTACATAGCCGGGAAGTCGCCGGCTTCCATTTGAGCAAGCACGCGGACGGCGGCAGCCTGTGCATCTGCCTTGTCTTGAGGCGGGACAGCGGGCGCACCCGATTTATTCTGAGCGGGCACCGCGACTGGAGCCGCAGTTTTTTCCTGTGGCGCGGCAACGTTTGAGCCAGAGTTTGTGCCGGGCTCCTGCTTGGACTTGCAGCCGATTACCGCGAACAGGACAACAAGCAGGAAGGCCGTTTTGAAACAGCATACTTTGTTCATTTTCAACTCCATGAATAGGTGATGTAACAATCAAACCTGTCGGAATTTAGTCAGAGTAGTAAACAGAAGCCAGCGTGACGTGCTGGATAGTACCAGCATGATTTTGCCGCCGTCAACGACAATAGCCAGCAACATAGCAATGGGTGCAGCATTTATTTCAAAAAAAGGCCGGCACCTGGGTGCCGGCCTTCACTACATGTTCAGCAGGATGCTGAGGGGGGAATCCCCCTCAGCACGTCATAACTACGATTAGTACGTTACAGGACGGACAACTTTTTTGATGAAGCCGTGATCGCCCTTGGCTTTTGCAGCGTCGTGATCATCACAACCGCCCCAAGTGTCGAACAGTTCTGTTGCGGCGCCACCTGCGCCAGTGACAGAAGGTCCTCTCAGAGCGCTTGTAGCGGCAGTTGCACCACCAAGGGTGTAGCAGCCTGCGCCTGCGCTTGCGCCGCCGGTAACGGCACCGGTAGCATTAATTACAGTACCGGCTTTTTGCTGCCAGTGTCTCTGCTCCCAGTTGGTATCGTTGGAAATACCACCAGTAGTGTAGGTATATGCAGGAGTACCGGCTGCGGTATCTACAGCAACAGTGGTACCGCCGGTAAAGCCACCCAGAGTACCTGGGACGTGCATAGCGTTGCCAAGACCAGGCAGGAAGCGCATGATTTTGGTAGTATTGCCCATACCGTCGACGTAAGCGCCGCCGGTTACAGTAGCATCAGCATTCTGGGTTACGGTGTTCTGGTTTTTAGCGGAACCGTGGATACCACCGTAGGCATTGCCAGCGCCGGAGTTGTGGCAGTTGGCGCACTGGATGCCGAAGATGTTACCGAAGTCAGGGTTGATCTCGCCATTTGGAGCTAAGCCGTTAAGCGGGAATCCTGGAGCAAAGGCCGGACGAGTACCGTATTTGGAAATCGGTCCGTTGAAGCGGCTGACGAACTGAGTACCGTCGGTTGCCGAACCGGTGGTGTAACCATTGAACGGCAGGGTGTTACCGATGCCGTTGCAGCGACCAGCATCATCGTATTCACCAGCGTGACCGCCGATAACGCCTGTCTGGAGGAAGATACTGCCGTACTTGCTGTAGCTGTGGCAGTTGTAGCAGACCAGGAAAGCGCCGTTCGGGTTGGTGTAAGTCACGACGTTTGTGGCTGACTTGGTGAACGCATTCTGTGTGTGGCGCTGGTCGGTACCGATGCTGTTACGCAGCAGGTACTCGTTGTTGGAGCCGTGGGCGCCGATTGCAGCCGGAGTATCGGAGCCGTTAGCTGTGGTGGATGAACCGACTTTCCACTGGCCGACGGTATGGCAGTCGCCGCAATGGAGGGTTGAATCGTCGCCGAGTGTTTTGGCGCCGGTACGTGGAGCAGCTTCGCCGCCCGCGTTCTCGAGCGGGGTGTAGAGCTGGTTGAAGTTGCCGGCGTCATAGATGGTTTTACGTACGCCCTGCAGAAGCGCGGATGAGTTCGCGGCGAAAGTAGCAGGAGCAGCGATCTGGCGATCGCCAGCGGCACGTGTACGGCCGGAGTAACGTGGACCTTTTACAGCGTGGTGCGAGTTGTTGGTTGTGTCGAACTGGCTGCTTGCATCAACAACGGCCGGACGCTGCATCTTGTCGTAACGGTTGGAGATGGTATCGCCGAACGGGTTGCTTGCGGAAGCCGTTTTACCGGTTGCATTAAGTCCATTGGCGTTGATGAATTTCTGAATCTGGTTGCTCATTGTTGAAGTTGCACCATTGGCATCATGGCAGCTCATACAGAAGTTATCCATGGTGCTGTGGTTTGGTGCAGCCGGATCCCACTGCATATCGGAGTCATCATCGGCATTGCGCAGGTGGGTTTTAGCGTCAACCATATGCTTGGTTTTATCAATAACAACATTACCGTCTACTACTGTGCCTTCCAGATGGCAGGCTGCGCAATGGGCTGCGTTAAGAGTTACACCGGTTACGTGATGTGACCATTTGGCAAACTCGGCAGTGATTGCACGTACACCATTGTTGTCGTTGACCAGGCCAGGTCCATGCTGCGGTGCAGCGACGGAGTGACATTTGACGCAGTCATCAGTTGATGTCGCCTTGGCTGCATGGACACTGTCTGTGCCGCTGGCGGTGTGGCACGGAGCACATTTCTGAACAAAGCCACCAGTTTTGGCAACGGTGAAAAGAGCAGTAAGGTCTTGACCGTTGGCATAAGCGGGAATATGGCACTGAACGCATCTTCCTGCGGCCAATGGATCCGGCCATTCAAACGGACCGACGCCATTGTGGTTGGCTCCGCCGCCATGGCAACCCTGGCAACCTGTAGCATGCTGTGAATTAGACGGGTTGTGTGAACTGTTAATATACTCGGCCACAATTGCTTTCCCCGATGTGTGGTCAACTGTAGTGGAGTGGCAGGGAATGCACGACGTTTCAGTCACTGCGCCCACACTTCCGGTATCACCCTCTTTATTGGACGACCCGCAACCGCTCAAAAGCGCGGCCAGAGAGAGTGCAACCAACATCATGATACTTAACTTCTTGTTACGCATAGTTAGTCCTCCTTGGTTTGTTGTTACCTAGTACTGTCCAGGCAGATGACACTTCAGACATGTTTTCTCATTGGTCCTGTTTTTAAAATTTCCCGATTTCCAGCTGCGGGGATGGGGATTGGTTTTGCCGCCGGAGTGACAGGTAAGGCAGACGTCACCTTCAGGGTGGCACGTTTGACACGATTGCAGGTTGCGGCGCGCTTCGGTCGAGTGTTCACTCCTCCAGTTCGTTACGGAATAACTTTGCCCTCCAGCCTGCGGATTGTGAGATTTGATCTTCAGTGACCCTTTCGGGAAGCGGCTGTGACAAGATGTACAGTACTTCTGTTCATGGCAGCGGTAACACTGCTGCTGGTTGTTTTGCGCCTGTATCGGATGGATACCGATGAAGTCGCTGCGGTGACTGCGGGGATGGGAATCCCGGCCAAAGTTTTCTTTTTCGAGATTGGTACCGTTCAGCAAGCCACCCTGATGGCAATCAAGACACCAGGATTGGTCGTGGCACTGGCTGCAGTTATTGCCGGCTTTGCTGGCCAGTACCCAGTGGCCACGGACAAAATCAGCATCATGGTTGGGTGCCACGCCTTCGCTCTTATGGCAGGTGCCGCACTCACGAATCTCCATTTTGGCGTATTCGGCGTGGGACTCTTTTTTGCTGGCATAGGACTGCTGCTGCATAAATACGAGTCCGAGACCAAGCAATGCTATGATAAATACAATTTTTTTCACGTATGTCCCCCCTTTCTAAAAGTCTAAGTTGAAGGCCATGCGCCCGGAATAATCTTCCTTGTAACGGGCATTCACATTGTCCTCAACCCGGACGGACGCCGACATATTGTCCTTGATTTTGTACTTGCCACCCAGCCAGTATTTTCGGGCGGTTTCATCTCCGGTTAGCTTGTCGCGCTCGTATACGTCATGGTGGAGTCCGCCGGCAACTTCCAGTTTTTTGGTCGCCTCATAAGAAACCTCGGCGATTCCGCCGTTGAGACGCCCGCCATATCCGTTGCGGTGGTCGTAGCTCAGGGTCACGTTAAGATGCTCGATGGGGCGGATGCGGCAACCCACTTCAACGACATCGGCATCTTCACCCGCAAAATCCTGCTTGCTGTAACCGATATTGGCTGAAATCTTGTCATTGAGAGTGTAGTCAACGCGGAAGACGCCTTCCTGATAGCGACTGACAGCAAATACGGAGTAAATCGAAGTCGAGTCGAAGGTCGGATAGCTTTGGTACCACTCGCCGGTCATGACCAGATCGGCTATCGGGAAATATTTTACCCCGGCCATCACTTCACTGAAGGTCTCACTCGGCATATCAAAGCGAGTGTTGCCGTAAACCTTGAGAGAATTGAACATATACTGCTTGAAAGTTGCTCCAAGCTGGTCCCGGGCAATGCCATCCTTATCGAACTTCATGAAATAGCTGACTTCGGCATCAGTGTTGCGGTACCCGGTGAGATATCCGGCAACTCCGAAAGCGAAGTCCTGGGCACGGGTTGCTTCACTGTCAAGACTGAAGAATACGTTACGGCCACCCATGATGGAAAAAGCCACCGGTCCGATATTTTTCAGTTCAATTTTGCCGCCGTCTATCAGGGCGCTACCCGCAGCATAATTGACAAATTGCCGACCAAGCCTGATATCAATCTTGTCGTACAAATTAGAATAGTCCCCATAAAGATAATAGAGCCTGCCTTTCGGGTCATCTCCGTTACGGACGTCCTGGGTAAGCCGACCGTATCCCTGAATCGACAATTTATTGTCTTTGTCGATCTTGGTAACGGACAGGCTCAGATATTCACCGAGTTCTGCCTGCTTCTTCTCGGTAAAAATATCGTTGAACCAGGTAAACTGGGTGGAGCTTCTGCCATGCACTTCCGCTGACCAAGCTGCGCTCGAAGCAAGCAGCAAGCTTACGCCTGTCAGCAAGCAGAACATTCTTTTTAATGCCATCAGAAACCTCCTTTCACAAGTAATACAAATCGTTATTGCCGACAAATCCAAACCATGTTTTTTTGATATTTCACCTCCATTCATTCCAGAACGTTTGTACCCCCTGTCTGATTTATGACTGCAAACAGGAGGGCGGTGGACGTTATCGCACTTTTGATTCAGCTGCCATACAAACACGTGTGATTTATTTTCACCTGTCAGCACTTTTTGATACACATGCAAACCCAGGTTGCTCTTACCTTAACTGGCAGAAATAACAATACAATCCGCATTTTCGTTGTTATAAACAAAGATACTGTCCACTGTATACAGTTTGTGAACAATAACACTGAAAATCAGTTTGTCAATGAGCGTATATTTGAAAAAATTGTTTCATCGGCAATCATTGAATACTGTCATTTAACAAGAAAACAAAATTCATTCTCGCAAAATGGCAGAGGCTGCTGCTACAATCGTGTAGCCATATATATAAATATTATTAAATTAATATGTTTTTGCAACCACCTAAACTATCGAATAAAAGCTGTGACCTCCACACGTATCTGGCAGGAGGCGCCTTACGGCCAAGAAACGCGTGTAATCCAGACAAGCATAATGCGAGCCGAATGCCAATTCAACGGTGCGCATGCAATTGAGTACTGTGCAACATTGACAAGCACACCCCTGAATCATTATAGTATTAGTATCAATCTATGCAGGATGAAGGAGTTTACACGTTATGCCAATGTACGAGTACCGTTGCACAAGCTGCGATCACCAATTTGAGCTGCGCCAGAAATTTTCCGATCCCCCCGCCAGCGAATGTCCGCAATGCAGTGGGACTGTAGAGAAGATGATCTCTGCCGCCGCTTTCAGCCTGAAAGGGGACGGCTGGTTCAACACCGGCTATTGCCCGAAAACCGAAGCGCCCAAACCGGCCGGTTGTGCCGGTGGCGGATGTTGCGCTGCTTAACACTGAAACAACACCGTATACAAAAAGTCAAATAAAAACGCCCTTCTTTCTTTGATGCAGAAAAAAGGGCGATGATCGGGAAACTGTATTCGCCCTCTATTCGGTGACCCGGCTATCCTTGATAAGGACCCGTGGTTTTGCGTCACCAGGTTACCCTGATTTTGCCTTTTCGGAGAGGTATTTCCCCATTCGTACCCTTGACGAGGCAGTTTTGTCAAGACTTTATCTTAAACACTCCCATTTTTTACAATTTCCAACAGCTACCTCTGAGATCGTCGTTACAGAATAGATTTTACCGCGGAATGTAAAGGCTTGACAGACACATCACGAATGAGGTCCTACAAATGAAGGTAAAAAAAGCCGTTTTTCCTGTTGCCGGTCTTGGCACCCGCTTTCTTCCCGCAACCAAGTCATCTCCCAAAGAAATGCTGCCACTGATTGACAAGCCGCTGGTGCAATATGTCGTCGAGGAGGCGGTCGCTTCCGGCATCGAGCAGATTCTTTTTGTGACCGGCCGCGGTAAACATACTATTGAGGATCACTTCGATATATCCGTCGAACTGGAGGCGCATCTCTACGACAAGGGCAAGGACAGGGAGCTCTCAGGGGTGCGTGAAATCGCCGAGATGGTTAACATTTTCTATGTACGCCAACGGCAGGCGTTGGGGCTTGGCCACGCTATCCTCTGCGCAAAGGACTTTGTCGGCAACGAGCCGTTTGCTGTTCTGCTGGGGGACGATATTGTCGATAGCGAGCGCCCCTGCCTCGGGCAGCTGCTGGACGTTTTCGATCAACAAGGCGGTTCGGTACTGGCCCTGGAAAAAGTGCCCATGGAAAGCATCTCGTCATACGGGTGCGTGGCAGCGGAGCAGATAAGCGAGCGGGTTTTTCATGTCACCGACATGGTCGAGAAGCCGGCCCGTGACGAAGCACCTTCAGACATGGCAATCATTGGTCGTTATGTTCTTACCCCACGTATTTTTGAAATCCTCCTGGATCAGGAACCGGGTAAAGGTGGAGAGATTCAATTGACTGACGCCCTCCTGAAATTGTCAAAAGAAGACATGGTGTATGGCTGTTTATTTGAGGGATTGCGCCATGATTGCGGTGATAAATTAGGGTTTCTGAAAGCTACCGTTGATATGGCTCTTAAAAGGAATGAATTCAGTACTGAATTCGAGGCCTATCTTCGCCGCCGATTGGCCTGAAGCGTTCCGAAAAAGGTCCGTAATAGAAAAAGGCGAGCCGCATACCGGAATCGCCTTTTTTGAATTTCATCTATTGCTCCGAATGCTACTTTTCCTCGGCAACCGCCTTTGAAGTATCTCTTTTCGGTTCCCATCCCTGCCAGACATACGTCGGGTCAATCATCGAATCATAATATCCGGGCTGCGGGACCATACAGAAAACCGTTTCGACAACCCCGATCATACCGCGATAAAAGGTCATTCCGACTCCCTTGATCGGGCCGATCACATAGCCGACCGGCCCCATGTCCCGCCCGGTCAGGATCGTCTGTTTCGGAAGTTCAACGATGCTGGTGACTGCATTGGTGATCCCTCTGACAAACTTGATCGACATTTTCTCAGCAATCATTTCCGGCTGCTGATCGGCTGCCGCAAGCCCCGGTCCCAGCAGAACTAAATTGCACAACATCGCCGACAGCAAAAGAATCTTTTTCATATGGTCTCCTTTTTTTGTAAGCTAGCAGCCGATTCCGCGCAAATGGCAAAAATCAGCTTTGTTAGCGTTACAGAATGGTCAGATGCGACAATACGGCAATTTTTCATTTCTTTTCAGTCTCTTACCACAAAGAAAAGGTGCATGCAAGTATCAGAGGTCAAAAAGAGTCGGCTCTTGAGGGAGGAAGGGCTCAAACCGTTTTTTCACGTGGCGCAGTTTCTCGATGTAATACAAGGCATTGATATCCGGATGGGCAGGATCAAAGGCAGCCACCGGACGACACTGTTCATACGCTGTTGTATCTCTGACCGAGCCGCTGACATAGTAGCTGACGTGGTCACCGGCCCGGTATGAACGGCCTGAAGCAAGAGCAATCTCAAACGCGGCTGAATGATTTCGTTTGCCATCGCGTAATTTTTCGCAATATCTGTCCGGTGATTCATTGAGTGTCTCGCTACGAGCCACCCAGGCAACATCCAGATGGCGTGAACGAAGCCTGGCCGCATAATTGTCAAACAACTGCTCTACCATCGCCGCATTCCCTGCCAGCAGGCGTTCAATTATCTCGCGCAGGAATTCCCTCAAATACGGCTCCATACCACGCGATCGAAGCGCGCTCCCTTTGACAACAATCCGGCCATCGTACCCCTGAAGGGCATAATTTTTGGTTTTATAGGCAAACATTGATCGATAGCGGCCATCCAGCTCCACCTCGATCCCTTCCGGTAATTTTTGAGAAATACGTTGTACCAGCGCTTTTTCAGCCTCCTCGCTTTCGCACGTAGCCGGCGGCCTGAAATAAATGCCATCCGTATCCACTTCCACCGGAGTGGCTCCTTCGGAGGCAAGCAGGTCGATCATGTTTCTGATTGTAACCCGGCCAAGGCGGGTTACCTCGGCTGCAGCGACCGGGTCGGAAAAATTGTGTACCACGGCCCCGAGATACCCGTAGAACGAATTGATCAGCACCTTGAACACCTGCTGAAGCGAATCGTAATAGTGCCGCTCCGAATCTTCCATGGAATCACGCGCCAATTGCTTTGCTGCCAGCCGGAAACGACGCAGATCCGTCAGCATCGGGAGAAACAAACCCAAACTGTCCTTGGCGGGAGCCAGGCGGTAT
>Ga0172380_10000791_pt1 | contig 57898 bp, 69 predicted proteins | sample Leawe162metaG_FD_119747 | JGI IMG/M metagenome (GOLD analysis project Ga0172380, IMG submission 119747) | Leachate microbial communities from a municipal landfill in Southern Ontario, Canada - Leachate well 162 metaG | ecosystem: Engineered > Solid waste > Landfill > Unclassified | place... | reverse complement strand
TTGCTTGCCAAAAGCATTAATCTCAAGATAATCATCGATTGTTCCCGGTTGTTTTTGGACAACTAGCTGGTAGTTTTCGACACTCGCTTTCCCCGCGGGAAGCTCATACTCCAAGACGGCTGTTTTTGTCTCACCGGGTCCAGTTGAAAACCAAAAACCGAATGTTGTTTTGTCTGTTTCAGAACCCTCCTCTATCTGGCTTGTAATATCTTTTGAATCAAGTGATGCTGAAACTAGCCGGGAACCAATCGGAACGACCACCCTAGTGTAATTTCTGTTTAAAACCTCTGGGTAAAGTCCGCCAAGAAATGTCCTACCAATGGATAATGTCGAGTGTATTTTTTCACCATCACGACTAACGCGATAATTTATTTTCTGGGTGACATTAAGGGATGTTTTATTGCCATTTAAATTAGCGTTATTTATTTGTAGATAGTCACATCGGTAAGATTTTGACTCACCGGATATACCCATCTTGCGAACGATTTTCTCCTGTTTCTCATTATTAAAATATGCAAGTATTCTGCCTTGTTCAAATTGTTTGAGAATAAATTTGTAAAGCGTAATCCGCGATAATTTTTTTGTTTTTTCTATAATTTGGGGGGCAGTATCCATTAAGATCGTTTTGGGTTCGTTAGTTTTAATGTTCTGGGGATCATCCCAATATTCAATATCAATTTTTTTGGACATCACCTCGGTGAAGTTTTCTGATGTTATAGTCGTGTTGTCTTTGCTTCTGATCGGGCCCGTTAATTTCAAAAGATCAATTAGCGATAATGAAGAGACAGCGATAACAGCATCGGATTCCCTGTCCCAACCTTGACCAAAATACCACTCAATTGTTTTAGCGGCTTGGGGAAAATCGATTGCCCAGTTTGCATTGACGAAGCTCTGCGGACGGTCAGGCCACGTTTCTTTCATTGGAGTAGGTAAGTCGACGCTGGTTTCTTTAAGGAGGGGATTATCCTTTTTGTATGGATTTGTTTCAAAGTAAAGCGAACTGTCCGAAAGGTTTGATTTAACATCAAGGTATGCAAAACTTCCCCAAAATCCACCCGTAGGGCGCAACTCGGCTGAGTTCTGGAATCCAACCAAAACCTTTTGATTTTTCATTGATTCGGCTAAGCACAAAAGATTATAAAATTTAGAATCGATAAAAATTGTTATTATAAGCGCGACAAAAATAACGATAGGCAGAGCGTATATCAGATAATTCTTTTTCTTCTTGCCTTTTTGGATCTGGATTCTCTGCGCCGATTTTTCCTTGTATTTAGCTTTAACGCGAGATCTTTTATGAAGATAAGTAAAATCGAGCCCTCTCGTCTTCATTTTTTCTAAACTGGGCTGCTTGGATTCCTCGTTTTCTGCGGGTTCTTCTTTGGGATTATTTTTTATTTCAGCCGTCATTAATTATTTGCGCAGCGACTCTCTTAGGAAGATGAAGCTTAAGCCGACGAACAATGCGGCGAAAATTGCAATGAGAATGTTAATTGTATACGTCTTAGGTACCTCAACCACAACTGGTTCGCCCGAGATCGAATTAAAGTCAGCGCTTGTGTCAACCTTGTTGTATTGCTGAACTTTATCCTCAAGGACGTTGACGGCTCCCTTAACCAGTTTTTTTGCCTTTTCCTGATCAGTCGAATTGTAGCTGATATCAACAACCGCCGAAGTGGCAAGTTTCTTTTTTGCGGTAAACACCTTAGCGAGTGTTTTTGCGTCACCACTTGGTAGGGGATAACCAGCTCCTTTAAACACTTCGGCAACGGTGGAAGGTGAAGATAACCATCCCAGCATATTGTCAGATAAACTACTGGCGGCTAAACCCGAGTAGTAGCTGTCGTATTGATAATAACCGACTTTGGTTTGATCTTGCTGTTGGGACCTGACTACTTCAAGTGTTGCTGATGACTCATAGGTTGTCGCCTTTTTAGCGGTAAAAAGATAGGTTGCGATAACGAAAATCAGAACGATCCCGATCAACAAAACCCCGTTTTTTTTGATAATTGCGGCATAATCTTTTATATCCATAATGGCTCCTTTATATATTTTCGATTAATTTAAGCAAACTTTTTTTGAATTTTTCGTCTGTAAAGCGAACGGCATTTTCTTTGATATCAGATTCTACAAATCGCATCTTCTCAAACCTTTCAACCGACTCAATTATACTTTTTATTTCCTGTTTTCCAAATAGGCAACCTGTTTTTCCGTCGATGACGGTTTCGGTATTTCCGCCTTTGCCATAGGCGATTACCGGTGTGCCGTTGGCCTGTGCTTCAATAGGTACGATACCAAAATCTTCTTCAGCGGGAAAGATAACAGCCCTGCAGGTCTGGAATAATTCTTTTTTTACCTTATCGCTGGGCGCACCTACAAAGGATATGGTTGGTCCCGCAATTCTCCTTAACCACTTTTCCTCAGGTCCGGCACCGGCAATAGTCAGATTCTTACCAAGTTTATTGAATGCTTCAATTGCCAGATCAAATCTCTTATAGTGGACTAATCTTGAGATTGCAAAATAAAAATTTCGGCGCTCGGGTTTGTTTTGTGTATTAATTTCAGATTCTAAAATTGCCGGTGGATAGATAACCTGCGCATCTAAATTATAAAATCTCTTGATTCGGTCCTTAGTGAAATTTGAATTACAGACAAAGACATCAACACCTTTATTCGTTTTTAGGTCCCATTTTTTAAGTGCACTGATCATGAACCGGCCGAAGGGAATCCGTATGAGTCGTCTGTCAACATTTGGCTGCCAGACGTAACGCATCGGGGTGTGGCAATAACAAAGATGGATTGCTTCTGGTGATTTAATTACACCTTTGCCGATCGAAGATGAGCTCGAGATAACCAAATCATATTTATCTAAATTCAAACTTTCAATTGCCCGCGGCAAAAAGGGAAGTAGAGCTTGGTGGTGATTTCTTAAGACGGGGATTTTTTGCAAAAAACTTGTTGTTACCTTTTTCCCTTTGAGTTCCGGAAAGGCGCTCGCTCGGTAAACTGTCGTGAAAAGATCTGCATCGGGGAAAATCTTTAAGAGTTCTAAAACAACCTTTTCGCCCCCTCCTCGTGAGGTCATCCACTCTGCAACGATCGCAACTTTCTTTGGTTTCATTTTATTTAATACGAACCCTTACCGCGTAGAACGGCACCAAATGTTTTAGCAATAATTAAAAAATCAAGCCAAACAGACCAGTTTTCGAGGTAGAAAATATCAAGGCGTGATTCTTCGTCAAAGGTCAAATCACTTCTTCCGGAGATCTGAGCTAATCCGGTAATTCCGGGCTTAATCAAAAGAAGTTTCCTCTGTTCGGGAGTGTAATTTTTAACTTCTTTGGGCTGGTGTGGTCTGGGACCGACCATGCTCATATTGCCAACAAACACATTGAAAAATTGGGGTAGTTCATCCAAACTCGTTCTGCGCAAGAAATTTCCAACAGCAGTTACGCGGGGGTCACCGGCAATTTTATAAACGGCACTGCCCTTCTTTATGTTCTTTTTTTCAATCAATTTGTTTTCAAGCTCCTCAGCTCTGGAACCGCCGTAATTTTCGCCAGTACAAAATTCTGTCGTCATTGTTCTGAATTTTAAAGTTTCAAAATTTCCCTGGTTTCCCACCCGGGTGTTTTTGTAAATTACAGGCCCTTTTGAATCAATTTTGATGGCGATAGCGATAATCAACATTACGGGTGACAAAATAACAATCGCTATTGCAGATAAAATTACATCAAGAACCCTCTTGATCACGACTCCCCAACTATCCAATGGAGTTCCCTTAAATTCAATTATTGGGATGCCTTCAAACGCATCAAATCGCAGCGTTCTAGCGCCAACCTGAGCATGGTTTGGAACAGCTTTAAACGTAACCGAACACTCCTGACAAACCCTCATGTAGTAGAACAGCTGTTCGTCGTCGTAGTTTTGATTGGCAAAAATTATCTCATCAATGGGATTTTTTTTGATTATCGATTCGATTTCGTTTGGTTCTCCCAGATATTTAAATGGTTCGCTGATTTTTTCATTACTTATAAATCCATAAAGGTTATATCCAAGTGAAGGCCGGTTTTTTATCTGCGATGCGAGATGCATCGTTGTTTCATCTAAATTTCCAACAATGACAAGATTTTTTTTTCTGAATCCAAATAAATAAAGATTAGCCCTAACTAGTTCTAGAATTGCCCGTCCGAGACCAACACCAATAATTGACAGAATCCAAATGTAGAAAACAATTAAACGTGAAAAAAAGTCGCTTCTGTTTAAAAATACCCAGAGGACCAGCGCCATTGCCCCCAAGCTCGCCCCGACAATTATTTGTCCAAATTCTTTTAAACCTTCGCGTTTTGAGTTATAAGCTCCCGCCAAAGCGAAGGCGAGGATAAAAACCGGAATAATCCATAATGCCAATTTGATGTATTGATCAAAAGGCCAAAGATAAATAACCGGCAAAGGAATTGAGCTTGCTCGCGTTTGGTAAGCAACAACAAAAGCAACTAGCACCATTATCGCGTCGACCGGTACGAGCAGGATAGTAAACAGTTGATCAACCTTTTTCATATCGTGTGATTAAAAATACGACTTATAGTGTCGTCTGGGCAAAATTATAGCATTTTGAGGTATTTTTATCAAATAAAACAAACGAAAAACCCCTGTTTTTCAGAGGTTTCCCGTTTCTTATATTTTTTGTTACTTTGCTTTCCTGAGCATTGGAAGTCCGGTTCTTGAGTTTTCCATTACTTCGTAGCCAGCTGGAAGGTCATTTAGTACGCCTTCTTTCTGTGCTCTTGCAAAGAAGAAAATCATTTGTTTTCTTCCACCGCGGAGAGTAACTTCTTTTGAATGTAAGAAATATTCTTCGCCGGTTTTTTTAGATTTTACGCTATATGCCATTTGTGTTCACCTCCCTCCTAATAGTGTTGGATGTCTACTCTGATTATAAGGAGTGTTTCAGGTTTGTCAAGAGATTGTTTCAGGAGTGGAGGTCCTTCGCATTCTTAGCTGATAGATCAGGTAAGGTACTACCAAAATTGCACCGTAGTTTGCCAGTGTTCCCCAATATTGATAGAGCAGACCCGAGTTTGACTCAAGTAGAAGGTTAACTGCCAGAAAATCCAAGAATGCAAAAACAAGAAGATTGCCAAATCCCTCTTTTATTGCCTCCGTATCGCTTTGGGGAAAGCGTCGAATTGCGAAATAAGTGCTCAGGGAAATAATAATAATCAAGCTTACAATTTCTAGGTATAAATTTTGTTGAGATCTGCCTCCCGAAATCAAGATTTCGGTAATGACAAAGTATACCAGATAGATTATTGCTCCCTGTTTTGAGCCACGAAGAGCATTTTTGAGAAAGCTTAGAGTAAAAATTTGTTTAATTGCTCTACCAAGACCGACAACATCAAAACTAAATTTGATTTTCATTTTTCTCCTTTATCAAAAATTAAAGCTTTTTTGTGCCTTCAAGTCAAATTTGCAAAATGTTTTGCGATGATTTGCGGAAGCTCCGAACTTTGTTATTTTTGCCTTATGTTTTTTGGTTCCATAACCTAAGTTATCGGCTAATTCATAGATTTGGCCAATCTCTGTTTGCCCCAAATCGATCATAATTTTATCTCTGGTAACTTTTGCCACGATTGATGCCGCGGCAATCGACATTGAGATCCTATCACCAAATTTTAAAGAACGTTGTTTTATTTTTGATGCGGGCAGGCGGTAATAGTCAACCAGCAAAAAATGTGGGTCTATCTTTAAAGATTTGATTGCGCTGTTAAATGCCAGATAGGTTGCAGTTTGTATGCCGAATTTATCAATGTCTGAGACACAGATCTCGGCTGCAGACCACGCAATTGCTTCTTTTTTGATTATTTCGAATATTTTTTTGCGAGTGTCAGAATTTAAATCTTTCGAGTCGCGAAAGGGCAGTGGTTTTATTTTATCGGGTAAGATAACGGCGGCACAGACCAGTGGTCCTGCCAGCGCACCACGTCCCGCTTCGTCTAATCCGCATACGTATTTATAACCTTGGCTCCAAAGTTCTTGTTCTACTTTGAACGTGGGGAGAGCAAAATCGCCACGGTGGGCATCCTTATTATTGTGCCGGCCGGGTTGGTTCGGGTGGGACAGGCGGTACGCCGATGTCTTCACCTTGGTCTGTGATTTGATTATCGGCATTGTCGGTTGTTTTATTAGATTTACATCCTGATGTAAATGTTGCAATAGCTAAAAAGCAACATATAACAACAATAATCTTAGGTCCGAATTTGGTCATTCTCCTCCTTGATTTAACTCACTTGAACATTATACCAAAAAATTTGAGATGTTCTGAGGACCTTTAAGGGAAGCTCTTCTTTTTATAAGTATTAAGACCAAGAGGACAATCATGACCAGCTCCAACGCTGACATTACACCCAGAACAACCAAGCTTTTTTTGCCTACCTGACTGGCCTTGTCTATTTCTTGTTTATTTGTGCTGATTTTTTGGTCTAAGTCGGAAAGCTCTAAATTGAGAGCGCTAATGTCGATTGGATCTGATAATTGTTCCCCAACAGTGCTTACCACACTCTCCTCTCCTACCTGCTTTGCAGGGGGATAAACAAATTGTTCTAGCGAATCATCCGATGAATCAAAATCAGCTTGGCTTGATGAGCTCGAGCTAATCGTTAGCGCAACAGATGAGCTTTCGGCGGACGCCGAAGCTGAAGCACTACCCGTTGTGCTGGCGAAGCTTGAGGCAGAATTACCGTTTGCAGATGAGGAGCTCTCCGATGCAGAGCTCGCAAAACTTGCTTTGGCCGTGCTTACAATCCCAAGGCTAAGTATTACCGTCAATAAGATTTTAAAAAAGTTTTTCACGGTTGAAATGTAGCAAACGGGGGGCGAGTGTCAATAGATTAAAAGATCCTAATAACCAAAAAGATTAGATTAACGACCAAAAACAGATAAAGTAAATAGCGGCTTGTCCGAGGAGTTGGTTGAAGATAAAAAAGAAGCAGTAGGAAAAGTTGTGCTAAATAAAGGTACACATAAAACATTTGGCCTAAAATGACCGACAAGGCAAGCATAACTACAAAAATTAACGCCAAAACTTTTTGGTATGCCAAAAACGGGATCTTAGTTTGGCCCCCAATTCTTTTACCCTGTGCCAAGAGATTGGCCCAAACAAAAATTATAACTGTTAGCGCCCAGACCACATCCAAAACTATTTGCATGTTATAATCCTACCAGAATCTTTCAAAACGAGACGGTTTCCCGTCTCATTTTGAATTCAAATTAAATTTGATTACTCGTCTTCTTTTGGTTTTTCTTCTTCGTCTTTGGCTGGTTCTTCAACCTCTTCTTCACCTTCAGCTGGTGCTGCCGCTGGTTCTACAGAAGCATCATCATCTTTTTTGTCATCATCCCATTCCATCTCTAATCACCTCCTTCCAAAGTTTCATATCTGCCTTCATTATACCTGTTGCAGACCTATTTTAAATTGCTTGTCAAGCCCAGCACCATTCTTGTGCTGGGCGCTGACCCTTGCAGATGTCGCCTCACAAAGTAGAGGACGCAGTCCCTTTTTGAGAAAGACATTCTGGCGGGGTCAAGGCCCCCTAACTCTTTGGGGCGAGCAGATCCAAGATCTTCTCTTTGCCGAGAGCTAAAAAGAATGTTGCCAACCGTGGTCCCGTATCGGCACCGATTAGGAGATTGTATATTACTTTAAAAAATTCTCTCTGCTGTGCTTTTATCTCTTCTTCTGTTAAATTGGGCCTTTTAGGTATTTCATAAAGAATTGCAGAAAGCTTATCGTGATCCCAGTTCTCACTTAAAATCGATGTTAATTTGTTCAAATTTTCTTTTTGATTATCGGGCAGCTGATTGTAGTAATCTAAATCAGGCGTTTCTTTTAACTTGATCCTGTACTCAGCTGGAGCATATTTTTCGCTCCATGAAAGAGCGCGCGGTAGCCGGACTTCAATATCACGATTTGATAATTCACCGCCAGATTGCTTGATCGCGTCTTTGAGCAATTCTATATTTCCTTTTGTTAATTGGGCGAATGAGGCGAGCTGCCTAAACGAAGTACTCCCTGGTTCAACTGTTTGATTATTGCCTGTTTTGCAAAAATATAAAATGCGTCTCGATCGCTCGTCTAATTTTCTCTCGTTATAGTTTTTCAAATATTCATCCCATTCAGCATAATTTTTGATGATTTGATCATCCAGAGCAAAATCGAAGGCAGAGAGAGGCCTAACTCGGGCATAAAACCAACGAACTAGCTCGGGTTCGTAAATTTCAAGCAACATTTTGGGGGTAAAGGCCTCACCGGTTGAGGATGACATCTTATGCGTTCCCCCGGAGATACCTATCCATTCATATCCCTGGAAAACCTGCGGTTCAAAACCGAAAACATCACGTGCTAAGTGGCTAGAAACATCAACCGAACCACCGGCACTGATATGATCGCGGCCAGCCGGCTCGAAAGAAACCCCCTCATATTTCCAGCGCATCGGCCAGTCCACTCTCCAAGCGAGTTTGCCAATATTTTTTTTAGAAATATCAACAGTTTCTTCATGTCCGCATTCGCATTTATAGGAAACTTTGTTTTCTTCGTCGTAATCGGTGATCTGGGTGGTATCTTTTTTGCATTTTTCACAATAAACATTCAGAGGATAATAATTTTCAATTTCTTCCTTAGTTCCACCTTTGGCCTTGTATGAATATAAAACCTCGGCGATTTTTTTACGCTTTTGCATTGCCTCTTTAATACCCTCAAAATAGGCATTCTTTTTATACATCTCACTTTGACGAATAATGCGAGCTGTAATCCCAAGGTCTGGAAGTGATTCTTCTAGTTCTGCTTCGAAATGCTCGGCATAAGAATCGTGACAGTCGAAAGGATCGGGGATATTACAAATCGGCATTCCAAGATATTTTTCAAAGTCCTTCGGGACATTTTGAGGAATTTTTCTAAACCGGTCGTAGTCGTCCCAAGACCAAATAAGTTCAGCGTCTTTTTTGAAATCTTTAAGAGCACGCATAACAAATTCGGAGGTTAATACCTCGCGAAGGTGGCCGATGTGTACAGTTCCAGAAGGGGTCATTCCGCAGGCGCAAACGTATTTTTTACGCTCGGGGAATTTTTCAACAGTTTGTTTCGCTAATTCGTCTGCCCAGTACATATAAATAATATAAAAGTTTAAAAGAAAACGTTAAAGTTAATACAGCTAAATTCTGTCAGACAGACCTGAAAAAGTCAAAGGGGCTGTCGGCAAACACGCCTAAGCCCCCTGTGTTGCTCGCTGTGCAATAAGGTCCGCGAGGTTGGAGGAGAGTTTATCCTGCGCCAAAGTCAGGACACTCTCTGTGAGTTCGTCGAAGGCGAAAAGGAATCGCTGTGGGATACTGGGCCGGCAAACGCTGTTTAGATCGGCAAGAGGACCAAGGGTTTCCTCAAGAAATCGAATTCGCCGGGCGATGTCGGTGAATCCGTCAACTGTGTTGACGTTGTCGAGCCGATCCGAATTCTTGATGAAGATGGTTTCCCAGAGATGGCGCTTGTACACTGCCTGTTCCATCTGCGGGAAGTAGGAGTTTTCGTCGTATTTGGTGACGGCGTTGACAAGATCGGCGATTCGTCGAGGCCGGAAGTGGCGCAGGAGAAAGGCATACGTTATCTCCTTGCAGTCCTCAACTGAATCGTGCATCAGTGTAGCGGGTTGAGTGGGAAAGGGCAGACCGAGTTGACGGATGACGAAGTAGGACTTGATCAGATGTTCGTGGTAGGGTTCTCCTGTTGCCCTCACTTGGCCGTCGTGGTACTTCGTCATGAAATGTTCGGCAAGATAAAGCATTTCTCGTTGGGCGCGAGTTAGCATGTCCTGATCAAGCTTGACCAGTTCAATCAAAGTCATCCTCGGGGGTACGACGACCATTGTTTTCACCTCCAATTTGTAGTGTGCGCTACCTAAAAAAAACGGCCCCGTGAGGGGCCCGTCTAGGCAGTCCGATGGCTTGGAAATTTATGTTGATGGACTCGTTTCCTTGCCATATTAAAATATAGTTTAAACTCCGCCAAATAGATTGTCAAGTATCCGTTGATTTAAGGAGTAAATAGTGTTAAATTTATCTTATGGCAAACAAATTTATTACCACGCCAATTTATTACATTAATGACGTACCGCATTTAGGGCACGCCTATACTTCGATTGCCGCTGACGTTTTGGCGCGATATGAGAGATCCGATAATAATGTTTTTTTCTTAACCGGCACGGATGAGCATGGTGCCAAAATTGCTCAGGCGGCCGAAAAGGCAGGCGAAGAACCCAAAAAGTTTGCAGATAACATATCGGCCAAATTTGAATCCCTGACCAAAACACTAAATATTTCAAACGATGCTTTTATTAGAACTACCGACTCGCGTCACGAAAAATATGTAGCAGATTTCTTGCAGGATCTATACGACAAAAAGTTTATTTATAAAAAACAATACGAGGGTTTATATTGCGTCGGTTGTGAAAAATATTTAACAGAGAAAGAGCTAGTGGAGGGTAAATGTCCCGACCACGATAAAGTCCCCGAAAAGCAATGTGAGGAGAATTGGTTTTTTAAGTTAAGCGAATTTAGCTCAAAAATAAAAAAATTAATTGAAGACGATACAATTGAAATCAGACCTCAAAGTAGAAAAAATGAGATTTTAGGAAAAATCGAGCTAGGCCTTGAGGATGTTTCGATTTCGCGCAAAGAAGTTTCTTGGGGGGTTAAAATTCCGTGGGACGAATCGCAAACCGTTTATGTCTGGATTGATGCTCTTTTAAATTATTTGTCTGCCACGGAAATTTTTGATAAAAAAGATTTTTGGCCACCGACAATACACCTAGTCGGGCGCGATATTATGTGGTTTCACGCCGTCATTTGGCCAGCGATACTTTTAGCGGCAGGACAGGATTTGCCCAAAAAGATATTTGTTCAGGGCTACTTTACGGCTGATGGCAAAAAGATGTCTAAAACAATCGGCAATGTTATCGATCCGGTTAAATTAGTCGAAAAATATGGCGCAGATACTGTGCGATATTATGTCTTGCGTGATTTTCCGTTTGGCGAAGACGGAGATGTCTCGATTGAAAAGCTGGAAGCACGCCTCAATGGTGATTTGGCAGGGGGATTGGGAAATTTGGTGCAGAGAGTCCTGTCGCTGATCAAGCAGAACAGTTTGGAGCTTTCAACGTCGGGCGTCAATCTTTCTGCCAAGGGTAAGGACATAAATAAATTGACCGAGGATTTAAAATTTCAGCAAGCGTTAATCGAAATTTGGAAATTGATTGCCGATGCAAATCAGGAGATTGCCAAAACAGAGCCGTGGAAGCTTGCCAAAGAAGGTAAAAAAGATGAGGTCAAATCGTTCTTGCAAAGTCAGCTCTCAAAAGTTTTAGAAATTGCAGACTTGGTAACACCTTATCTACCTGAAACTGCCGAAGAAATTAAAAAACAAGCAAAGTCGTTAGATCTCAAACCGATATTTGATAAGGTTTAAAAGTTATCGCTTTATTTTTAAAAATGAGGCCCGGCTACGCGTTATGATTGCGTGGTCAGGCCTCGGGTGCAAACGGCTTGCGAGATGTCATCTCGAAATTCGACGTCATCCATCTCCAGCCGGTTCGGATTTGGAACTCTTCGGCTCTCCGGTCAAACTCTCGCATCAACATTCTTACTCTCTTGAGCCTATGTCCGCAATGCGGACACCACATTCCGGGGTGGTAAATGTGAGTGAGTAGTCCGCACTGGTCGCACCATTTGGCGCTAACCTTCATGTTCCAATTAGGTGGCTCGGTCAATGGTGGCACCTCCTTCGGATTGGGATTCTGAATGCAACGGTTTACCGGTGTGTGGGTCGAACGAGCTATCGAGGTAGGAAAAGCCAGTCCTGCGGTTGAGGTCGCTCATCGTTTGCTCAAACTCTTCCTTGCTCATCTCCTTTGATACTACAGGGAGCTTGCAGCCACAGTTCATGCAGTAGTTTAGTCGATGCAATGCGATATACCCACACCGGACACACTGCTTAACCTTTTTCGTTGTCAACACCTCCTTATCTGGATGGCGAGAATATAGCACACGAGATGAAAAATGTAAAGATTTAGGCCAGACCGAAATATCCTTCCTAAACCCAAAACTAAATTACAAAAATTTAAAAAAATCCAGCTTAAAGCTGGAAATTATTGGGGGTGCCTCCTACACCCCCGTGACAGAAACCTACTGCATCCAGATCGGTAGCGGGTCCTTAAAGCTGAACCAGCTTCCGCTGATTCGTCCGCCTGGCTTGACTAGCTTGCGCAGGCGTCTCAAAGGGAAACGGCTCCAGAAGATCGGCTTGATCTTGTTGCCATAGCGCTCTATCGATTCCGGAGGGAAGCTACTCACTGAAAGCTCGTCGAATACGATGTCAAGGAGGTCAATCACAGCTTCGACGTTACGGAATAGACACAGTGCAATTTGAGCTGGCGTAGCTTCGTCGTATTCGTTATCCATGAACGCGAGACCGGCAGTGTTCTCTTTGAGTTCGTTAAAGGCGGTTTGATGCCCGCAAATTGTCAAGCCCTTTCCGCCCACGGCGTTCATGGGTCCGCTCAGACCAATCCCTTGAGCTTGCATCATAGCCTGGAATCCTTCTTCCGTATACTGCCAGTAGACGATGAAATCCCAGGACCGGAAAAGAGGTTCGTCTTCCTGTTGACACTCAAAGCACCTTGCCTGGAGAATTATCGCCTTACCGGGCAGGTTGAAGAAGAGGATCGAGTCCCTGTAGGCCAGAGTGAAATCATTTATGCCCCTGCTGTCGTCCAAGTCGCTAACCGTAACCCAGGCCAGAAGGATAAAACCTAGAGCCTCCATCGCCTCAATCATCTCTTCAAAGTACTCCCGCTTCGCGTAATCGGGTCGCATTAGTTCCTCCCTGTACGCACGCCTATGCGCGCTTACCGGATATACTGCCGGTAGCAGGATTTGTCACCAAAGTGACACTAAATACTACCACCTAACCCTATGCTCGTCAACGTCACTTGTTGGTTTCTGCTTATATTTTTGATTTTTAGCTTATCGTTACATATTCCCTAAACCCAAAACTCGGCGCTTAAACATTGTTAAAACCTCAATCTTCCAGGGTCGCCGAAGGGAATGCGGTCGGGGGCGGCCTCGTTCATTCCAAACATCGAAGCGGGATACACTGTATCCACACCATATTTATCGTTGATTTCATCTAGAACTTTTGAAACGCGTTTTGATTTTTCAATATCACGAAACAACGAGATCTGCTCGTTGTGCATTTGTTTTAAATTAAATAAAGTGACCGCAATTTTAAGGGGCGGTTTTGTAATTTTACTTTTGTCATATAAAGACAGAGCCGCCCTTTGAATGCTTCTCGTGTCGCAAACTAAATCGGTGTTCATATATTTATAAATTCCGCCTCTGCCTAAATATGAAACATAGATCGCGACGGAACCGGCCCAAAGATTTTTACTCCTCAATCGAACAGCGCATTTCTCGGCCATTTTCGCCAAAACTCGCCGGGCCAAAAGGGGAGTACGATATTCGGGAGCCAAGACGTGGGAATGGCCGACAGATTTTGTCGCCGATTTTTTTTCATCAATCTCGTAGCCGCGCAGCCGGTAGTACCACATTTTGCCTGCGTGATTAAACCAAGCGGAAAGATTGGTTAGCGGCTGATCGAAAAGATCAAGAACGGTCATGATGCAACGGCGGTTAAACTGCCTTTCCATCCTTATGTTTATCCCAGGTAAATCTTTAAGTTCCAGCTTTGAATAAAACTCGCGCAGATCTTCAAGGGGAAGGAAAACTAAGCCATCCGGCTTTTTGCTCTCCCCGGCGACTTTAGATAGCCAAAAACTGCTTGAAATGCCGATTGAACACTTAAGGTAGTCGCCAACCTCTTCGGCGATTTTTCTTTTTAAACCAACAGCCATTTTACGGGCAATGGCGGGATTTCGATCCGAACCGGTTAAGCGAATATTAAATTCATCAACCGATTTTACTTCTACATAGGGGCTAAAACTTTCCAAAACTTTTAGGATTTGGCGGTGATAAAAAACATATAATTCCGGCCTCGATTCGACAATTTTTATCTGCGGGCAAAGCCGTTTGGCCTCTGCCACAGAACAAATACTAATTCCATATTTTTTGGCTTCATAAGAGCGGGCGATGCAACAACCGGTGTTTCCGGTGTAGGGGGCAACACAGATCGGCTTGCCACGAAGGGCTGGTTGAACCTGCTGTTCGACCGAGGCGAAGAAGGCGTTCATATCTAAAAATAGGTTGGAATAGTTGGTCGGTTTTTGCATAATTTTACTATAATACTAAACCGAACAAAAAGCGAACGTGTTAAATATCCTGTTGCACATTCGCAATTAGTGGTAGATTCAAAGTAGCATCTATTTATCGGTAATTCTTGGAGGTGAAGACATGCAGGTAGGTGATCTGATTGACGATGAGGTGCAAAAGAAGCCACCAAGGACAGTCAGCTTACTGACGGCTGTGATCGTTGGCTTACTGCTCCTCGGGCTTCTCGCCGTAGTGGGGTTTTGGCCACTAGTGTGGATTTTCTTGGAAGGGGTGTTCGGGTGACATCCTTCCGCGCTGGTCCTGGGCGGTGTCGGACTTCTCTCCGATGCCGCCCTCATTTTTTATAAAAGGGTACCCTGCTTTTGTTTCGAGCTCTTTTTTTCAGGATTTACCGTTTCAATTTTTTCTAGTACCTTACGATATTTACAATAGTCACAATCATCCGCGGCCTCTGGAATTTTTTCGCTCATCAAACATTTCTTTGCATCGATAATTGTCTTTTCGATCCAATCATCTTTCCCTGTGTGAGAAACGATTTCAATATCAAATTCTAATTTACCATCGAATGCCTCGCGGTCTTTGCGACCATTGCAATAAACAAAATAACCGGTGTTTGAAACTTTAAATCCATTTTGACGAAGCAACCATTGATAAATTTCCATCTGCCTGAAATACGAATCCCATTTTTCGTCTTTTGTGTCGGTGGCCCGCTCCGTGCTGGTTGCCTTGTAATCGACCACCATCATTTCATCTTTTTTATTAACCCAAATATCGTCCACAGCACCTGTGATTAAGAGATTGGTCGGTTGATGCAAGTATTGAACTCCGACAAAATTTTCCCGCCATTTGTTTAAGTTCGCATTCTCAAGAGGTACGGCGTCGATACCGTATTTCTCCATTAAAGGATGAGTGGTTTTTTTTGCACGATGAATGTCAAACTCTTTTTTTAAAAGCGTATCGACAGCACTATTTAAGGTAAAAGGGTATCCGGGCGGCTGGCTGATGCCAAATCGTTTGTCAAAATAAAAACAGCGCGGACAATTAGTAAATAATTCCAAACCGCTTCTCGATAATTTAAACGATTCGTTTGATTTCGGATCGAAACAGTATTTTTTCGGTTTTGGTGGGTTGTAGTTAAACATTTTAAATCCTATTTTTCGCTTCTACGTTTATTCTCACACGTACGGGTCGCTGGAATGCGCTTTTAGATAATTTAGCGCATCCAGCGCTTCCGAGGTGCTCGAACAAATATAGAAGCTTCAAATTATTCTTTTGTATATTTTCCCTCAATATCGCGTTTGTCATAAGTACTTTTTTGCGGCATCACTCTGACAATAATTTTAAACTTCCTCGTTTCCCCCGTTTTATCGGCTATTTCATCGGTCTTTTTTTGGTTGTAATAATCGACCAGTTCAGCGGAGAGAATTTCTTTCAGTGTTGATATCTCTTCGTTATTAGCGCGGATATCTTCGATCAGATTTTGGCTTTCGGCCAAAACCGAGTCCTTAATCCGGCGTTTTTCTTTGAGGGCCTCTTTTGATTTTATATTCGCGTCCTGAAAGGTCTCATCATTTTCGAGTTGATCCTTCATCAGCTCTTTGGCTTTTCTATTTTCTTCCTCCAGTTCATCGATTTGCGACATTCTGGTTCTTATCATCTCTAGATCCATATTTAACCTCCTGATTTTGTGCAAACTAAATGCTACCACATCGCGCGATTTTAACAAAACTCTTTACACGCATGCGACTTTTGGTACGATTTGCGCAGCGTACAACGAGGGAGGGCTTAGGCCTGTCCCCGAATATTGACATGGAGGTGAAGTTAAGTTGTGTGTTCAAGAAAAGGAGACTAGTGCTCCTAGCGCGCCAATTCAGATTTTCAGAGTCCATCAGGAAACCGGCGTTGACACAACCTCCGATGTAAGGGAGTTGTTTGTCCGTGCTGGCTATCCCAACGTCCTCGTAACCTCGGACACAGTCTATCGTGTCCAGGGGAATTTCAACCCCAACGACATTCTCCCGCTCCTGTACAACCCTCAGGCGGGGCAATCGGTGGTTGATTTTCTCAACCGACCAGATAATAGTGGCGTTGTCGAGATTGCCTACCGACCGTCAGTCACAGACCCGGAAACCGAGTCTGGGCTCGCGGCTTCAAGGCTCATGGGAGTGGTTGGTGTAGAGTGGATCAGGAAGTCGCAGCTTTACACGATCCAGGGCCTCGGGGTTGATGACAAGATTGCCGAGAAGGTTCTAACCTCCTCGCGTCTCTATTTCAACCCAGTTGTCCATGTTGTGGTCAAGGGCGACACCTACAAGCACCAGCTCAGACCCACAGGCAGACCGCTGCCTCTCGAGCACTTCGACTTCAGGGGAGAGCCAATCGAGGAACTCCTCGAGCTGTCGAAGCGCAAACGCTGGAATCTGAAAACTACCCAGATACTCAAGCTGCAACAATACCAGCAGGAAGTTCTCCAGCGCCCTTATACTGGGGATGAGGTCGAGATGGTTGCGCAATGGTGGTGCGACCACTGCCTGCACACGACCTGGCTTGGCCTGGGAATTTTCCAGGCTATGAAGAAGGCGATCGAAGAACTCGGCGACCCGGATTACGTTTCGGTTCTTGAGGGCAACGCCGGCGCCTTCCTCTTCTACGAAGATTTGGTGCTCACAATCAAGGGTGAGAGCCATAACCATCCCTCAGGGGTCTTCACGCTCGGAGGGATCGAGACGAAGCATGGTGGTCTCTTTCGTGACCCTATGGCGATGTTCAAAGGAGGCAAGGTTCTCGGAGGCACGACCTACATCGGAACGCAATATCCCGGTGTGACCCAACCCGTTTCCGGCGCATTGCATCCCAAGGTCATTGTCGCTCAGGCGATTGCGGGCACAAGTAACTACTGCAACCCTTCGGGCATACCTAATATGGATGCTCGTTATCGGCAAGATGTTGGCTATGTCAAGCCATGGTGCGTTGGCGTAGCGATTGGCATCCAACCACTCGACTCTATCGAGAATGAGGAGCCCCTGAAAGGGGACCACCTCTTCTTGATTGGAGGACCAACCGGCCGAGACGGAATTCATGGTGCCACCGGTAGTTCGGCGGAGCTTTCCGCCGCAGTTGTTGCGCTCGAGGCAGCCGAAGTACAAATCGGCCAGCCCATCTGTCAGCGGGGTCCCACTATGCTTATTCCTGCCGTACGTGACAAGGGATTAGCTCGGAAATGGTGGGATCTAGGCGCAGGTGGTATTTCGTGTGCACTCGGTGAGGCAGCCAAGTACTGCGGAGCCGACGCCTGCTACGACGGGATGTCACTCAAAGACGAAAGTCTGGCATCTTGGGAGAAGGGTCTTTCGGAATCGCAAGAACGCTTTCTCGTGGATGTACCCGAGGAGAATATTCCTGCCTTTTTGGAGGAGTGCGCGGTCTGGGAGGTTGTGGCCTTCGACCTTGCTATTTGCCGTGACGACCGTCGTCTGGTAATTCATGACAGTGGCAAGGTAGTTGCCGATTGGGATCTCGGATTCGTCTGGGACGAAGTACCGATTGACGAGTTGACGATAGAAGAGCCCGAAGAGCAGTCGCGGCGCGTGGCTGTTAGCCCGAACTCCGTTACTTTCATACGATACCCGAGTGAAATTCTGAATGAGGGTGATTTCATGGCGATCGTCGGCGGCTATGACATGTCTGACCAGTCTGAAGCCAGCGTTCGCTACGACAAGACCGTTCAGGGACACACCTACATCGAACCGCTCCTAGCTGGAGATGTTCCGTCTGATGTGGCTGTCTATGCTCCTGTCTTCGGCAAACGTTACGGCGCAGTCTATGCCGGGTCCTTTGTCCCGAGGTGGAGCAGAACCGATCCAGTCGGCTCAATACGAAACCTGATGTCGCTGACCTTCTCTAGGGCTTTCGCCGTCGGGGTTAAGCCCTGGGAGATGATGCTCTGCGACAACTTCTACAACGCAACCAGAACGCCACAACAACGCTGGTATCTAAGGGCTCAGGGCTTTGAGATGCTCCGCTTTGGTGGCAAGACTCGCGAGCCCGGTTCTGGCAAGGACTCAAGCTGGGGGACGTATGTGGACGAAGAAGGTAACTTCCATGATGTCCCGCCGACATTTGTTCCGTCGGTTGTGGGCAAAATGCCGGATGTTCTGATGGCTAAGACGAAGGTCTTTGCCCGTCCCGGCGACATGATTTACCTGATCCGTCCCGACTGCCAGCCGAACATGGCCGGTTCTGTCGCCCTCGATTTTCTGGATGGTGACATCGATCTTCGTCCGGACGCGATGGCGTTGCCCTGGGTTGAAGATGAGGATGAGCTCATCCGCCTGTGGCACCTCATCCACGAACATCACAGCGTCTTCTCTTCGCTGGCTGCAATCGGTGAGGGGGGCGCATTCATGCAGGCTTTCTTTGGCTGCTTGGCAAGCGGACTCGGAGCAAAGCTGTGTCTTACTGATTCCTATAAGGCAAACTGGGATCTATTCGGGGAGTGCCCTGGTGGATTCCTGGTAACCTCGGATAACGATCTGCCTTCGGAGCTGGAAGGTTTCGGGAAACAAATCGGAGAGGTCGTTAGCGAACCCGGCCTCCAGATAATGATCAACGGTCTAAGGACATCGCCGAATCTAGCCCAAGAAAACTGGGATGATCTCGTTAGCGCTTGGAAAGGCGGTTTCAGAGAGGTGGTATATCGATGAAAACCCCGAAGATAGCAGTCCCGTACTTCCCAGGCACTAACTGCCACGAAGAGGGAATAAACGCCCTTCAGGCCTGTGGTGCTGTTGCAGAGCTGATACCATATCAACTACTACTCGATGGTACAAGCTCTATCCTTGACTACTGGGGGTGCCTCATCGAAGGCGGCTTCAGCTGGGGGGATCATTACCGCTCTGGCCACATAGCTGGGTTGGTGATGAAAGACCTCCTTCTACGGTTTGCGGAAACTGGGAGACCGATTCTCGGTATATGCAACGGAGACCAGATCCTCTTCGAGGCAGGCCTCTTTGACTCACCAAGTGATGCCGGCGGGGCCCTGGTCCAGAACGCTTGCGGGCACTTCGTATCTCCCGCAGGCGGGATCGAGGTCATTGTCGAGAAGACCGGTACACACTGGACAGCTGGTCTTGAGGGAGCAATCCTTCGTATGCCGGTCGCTCATGGTGAGGGGCGTTGGCTTCCGCCGCAAGATGGAGCGCCGCACCTGCAGCCCGCTTTCCGGTATGTGAAGGATGGCAGGCCAACCATGGTCTACCCGTTTAATCCATCCGGCTCTCCGGATGGAATTGCGGGTTTCGTCTACAACAACGTCTGCGGCCTGATGCCGCATCCTGAACGTGTGGCCAGAGAAGAGTTGGGTTACGCACCTGGTCTGCTCCTCTTCCGTAACTTCATCACCTATGCTCTGGAGGCCTGACCTAGGTCTCCCACGTACTTCCCGTCGCCGGGTTCGAGAGGACCCGGCGACATTTGTTTTAAGGTAAAAAAATAGACCAAATACCATAAAATATTTTTTAAATAGGCAAATATCTTAAATTTGCAGGTACGGGGCTTGACAAACGAAGTCAATCAGTTAAAATTGGTTCTGCTATATGGATATTGATTCAGCGGAGCCACCCTTGTCGGATCCAGACAAACGAATAAAAGACGAGAATTTGGCTCAAAAATCAGGTACAAAACACAAGCCCGCATCAAGCGGGTTTCACGGTATTGAGCAGCTTTTAATTAGAGCTAATGAATATCTGCACCAAAGAGAACTATTTGTCGCACACAAGATAAAAGAGGTCTATTTTAAAATCGCCAAGGCCAACGGACTTAATAAATCGTTAGGTTACCGGATTGGGCTACTGATGATTTTGGCCTTAACCCCGTGGATCTCTCAGGCATCCGTAACACAGGAAGAATATTCCGAATTGATGAAGTATTCGGAGCCACTTGATCCGATTCAAGCTGGAAATTTTGAAAGAAATCTTTCGCAATATACCGCACCTGAATTTTATGTTGATCCTGACAAAATTATTCTTGCCGAAATGGAAAAAAATGAGGATATGCCGCTACAACAGCAATTAGCGATTAATGCGAATAAAAACATCGACGTTCCCGAAAGGCAGGCCCCGACTTATGAATTGCAAAATGGGGAAACGATCACACAGGTTGCCGAGAAATTTAATCTTCATGTCGGCACGATTTTGGATGCGAACAATCTTAGGCCGGAGGATTTGAAGAGGGTTAAACCAGGCACAATTCTGGCAATACCGTCTTCCGATACAAATACATCGAATTCATGGTTAGTTGCAATCAATGAAGCCGAGGAAAAAGCGAGGCAAGAGGCGCTTAAGGCACAGCAAGCCGAGAGAGCAAGACAGCAACAGGCCACGCGCCGCGTGGCAACCGGAGGAGCGTTTAGCTACACCCAGCGCGGCGGAGGTGGTAGCTCAAATGTCACAGTTATCGGCTATTCAAACCAACAATGTTTGCCTTGGGCACGTGAACAAACAGGCATACAGGTTCGCGGTTATGCTGGTAATGTGGGTGCAACGCAATCGGAACCAGTAGTTGGCGGATTAGCCCTTGACCGTTTCTACGGACATATTTCCGTCGTCGTCTCAGTTGGAGCCGATTATATTGTTGTTCACGAAGCCAACTGGATTCCCGGTAGAATTACCGAAAGAACGGTCTCAAAAGCGGCTATCAGAGGGTACGTATACTAATAGTTAAAAGTTAAAAATTTAGATTTTAAAAATGAGCCCTGCGGCTCTTTTTTTCTGCTTAAATATTTTGCCTAGAAACAACTAGGTGAAAGATAAACTTATAGCGAGATGTTATTTATTTTTAATCAAAAATTTTCCATTCACCGTTAATTAATTCCGCTACTCCTTCTCCGGCAACAGGAACGCCGTCCTGATAGACGGCTTTATCAATCCGGGTATTTGAGGCCTGACCTTCAGCATATCGGCCCGCTCTCATATAAGAATATTCAATAACCTCGCCATCTTTTTCCCCTGGGACCGTGACGTCCAGCAAATACAGACCTCTTCCATCCTCACGTTTGCGTGACTCGGCATATGGCCCAGCAATTATCTCTTGGAACACACCACGAACCTCTTCTTCTGTTGGAATTTGCTCAGCTCTTTCGGGCGAGTCAAGATCTTCTTGGGGCGTAATAGATTGTGGTACGTCAGTTTGCGATGGATCAAAATCTGGCTTCTCAGCACCCATAATTCTCCTCGTATTTAAATTAATTGGTTCCGGGACTTGGATTCGAACCAAGATTGACGGCTTCAAAGGCCGCTGTCCTGCCGTTAGACGATCCCGGATTACGATTGCAATTATATCTTATAATTCAATTTGTCTCAAGAGATGAGTGCTGATTTGCCGCTTTTATAAACGCACTAAAAAGCGGATGAGGCCTTAAAAATCGTGATTGAAATTCTGGATGAAATTGCGTTCCGACCATAAACGGGTGGTCTTTTACTTCGACAATCTCAACCAAATCTCTCTGGGGATTTATACCGGATATTATCAGGCCGAGTTTCTCAAGCTGTTTCCGGTATTTATTATTAAACTCATACCGGTGGCGGTGGCGTTCGGATATCTTTGGTCTGCCATAGGCCTTAAATGCGATTGTGCCGGCTTTTAAGGTGCAATCATAAGCTCCCAACCGCATCGAGCCGCCATATTCCTTGTTTTTCATTTTCTCTTTTTGTTCATCCATAATATGTATGACCGGATGGGATGTTTTTGGATTAATTTCCTCTGTATGTGCACCTTTTAAGTTTGCAACATTTCTTGCAAACTCGATAGTGGCAATCTGCATTCCATAACATAAACCAAAGTAAGGAATTTTATTTTCACGGCAAAATTGTGCGGCTGAGATCTTACCCTCAATTCCGCGGGAACCGAATCCGCCTGGGACAATTATTCCGCCATATTCTTTCAGTTTTTCCAAACTTTTTTTATCTTTTTCAAACTCCTCGCTGTTTAGCCAGACGAATTCCGGAGATAAATTCTGATGCCAACAGGCAATTTTGACCGATTCGATGATTGAAATATATGAGTCAGACAGCGTGTAATCACCGGTAGCAAAATACTTTCCTACAACTCCAATTTTAATTTTATTTTTTGCAGACAAGGCCTGATTTACCACACTCTCCCATTTCGTCAAACCGTCTTTTTTAGCTTTAAGTTTCAATTTTTTCTCGATCAATTTGCCGAATCCCTGATTCTCAAAAACAAGCGGTTCTTGGTAAATTGATTTTAAATCCGGTGCAGAAATTGCACATTCTGGTTCTATATTGCAGAAGACAGCAAGTTTTTCACGTCTTTTGGCGTCAATCTCGCGTTCAGCGCGACAAATTATAAAATCCGCCTGGATACCATATGAATTTAGGGTTCTGGCGGCATATTGGGTTGGTTTTGTCTTCATTTCGCCCACCATCCCCGGAATCGGAAGATAGCTTACCAGCACAAAAGCCACGTCGTTTGGCTTGTCCATTTTCATCATGCGGGCGGCCTCAAGAAACAGAATGTTTTGATATTCCCCAACGGTTCCACCGATTTCAACTAAAGTTATCTCCGCCTTATCTTTTTTTGCCGCCGACTTAATTCTTCTGATAATTTCCTGCGGGATGTGAGGAACCGCCTCAACGCAACGGCCTTCAAACTCTAAATTTCTTTCCGCCTCAATCACTGAAAGATAAACACGACCGGCGGTCATATAATTATCTCTCGACATATTTTGATCCAGAAATCTTTCATAGTTGCCCATATCCTGATCCGTCTCGTCCCCGTCGTCGGTCACAAAAACCTCCCCGTGTTCGGTCGGGTTCATAGTTCCTGCATCAACATTAATATAAGGGTCGGCTTTGAGTGCCGTTACCCTGTATCCTTTTGTTTTTAAAAGATAGGCGATAGAGGACGAAACTACACCTTTGCCTACCGAAGACATCACTCCACCGATTACAAAAATAAATTTGTGCATTCGTCCTCCTTTTTAATTATAATTAAACTTAGCAGTTGCATTGATTTCCGTCTAGTTTAATGTTAAACTTCTCGGGTCAAGATAATTATGAACAAATTACCAATCGTCTCTATCGTCGGTCGTCCGAACGTTGGCAAGTCAACTTTATTTAACCGTATAGTTGGATTTCGTCAAGCGATCGTTTCAAAAATTCCAGGCACTACCCGGGATAGGATTGTAGCGGAAGTCACATGGGACAATAAAAAATTCATGTTAATTGACACCGCCGGACTCTTGATTGATTATTTTGGGTTTGAAAACAAGGAGATTGAAGAAGGGGCACAGAGCCAGATTGATCTTGCAGTTGGCGAGTCGGATTTAATTTTATTTATGGTTGATGGAAAGTCCGGCATATCAGCTGAAGATAAAGAAGTTGCAAAAAAAATTAGAAAAGCGGGTAAAAGGGTTGTTCTTGTTGTAAACAAAGCCGACGTCCGCCGTCAGGAACTAGAAATCGATCAATTTACATCTTTCGGTTTTGATGAATTAATTGCAATTTCCGCCGTAACCGGACGTCGCACGGGCGATTTACTCAATTTAATTACCAAAGATTTCCCTTCGAATTTAAATAACACACCAGCCGAGAATAAGCTTCCGCGTCTTGCAATTGTCGGTCGTCCGAACGTTGGCAAGTCAACTTTATTTAACAACTTAACCGGAATGGAAAGGTCCATTGTCTCGGATGTTCCTGGAACAACGAGAGATAGCTTGAGGTTTCAAATAAAAATCGGCGAGGGTAATAAAAGTACTGATTTAGAGCTGATTGACACAGCGGGATTTCGCCGGAAGGGAAGAATTAAACAGGGTGTAGAGCGTTTTTCCGTAATTAGAACGATAGAGTCAATTTATAAAAGCGATATTGTTTTGCTTGTTGTTGATGCAGAAGAGGGAATAACAAGAGGGGACGCTCACCTAGCTGAGCTAGCGCTCGATAACCGCAAGAAGGTTATCATTGTATTAAATAAGATTGATAAAAGTGGTCCGGAAATTCACGATCTAATGCGATTTCCATTTATTACGCGGCAGGTAAGGGTGGCGATCTCTGCTAAAAACAAAACAAACATCGACCTTCTGACGGGCGAAATCATCAAGGCCGTACAGAGTATTAAGAAGCGGTAAGGTAGTTTACCGAAGAAAAAGTTCTAATTTTGTTGAACGGATACAACCTAAACCAAACGTGGCTGACGATATTTTCGCGTGGAATAGGACCAAGCTCTCTTGAGTCACGCGAATGGTTCCGGTTGTCTCCCAAAACATAAAACTGATTGGAATTCAGGGTGAGGGATGAATATGTTTGATTGGGCACTAGCGTTCCTTCGTTTGAAGCCAAATAAGGTTCAATTAAACGCTGACCGTTAATATATACCCCCCCGTCCTTGATTTGGATTTTGTCACCCGGCAAGCCGACAACTCTTTTAATATAGTTTATATTTGGATCTTCCGGAGGATGGAAAATTATAACCTCGCCGCGTACCGGATCTTTGAAGTGATAGCTTACTTTTTCGGTTATCAGGTAATCGCGGTCACTAAAGGCGGGGTCCATCGATTGACCTTCCACGATAAAGGGCTGTATTAGGAAAATTCTGATGATGAAAGCCAAAATCACAATTAAGGCAATTGTTTTTAAAAAATTAAAAAAATTATAAAGAATCATTTTTACATGCGATTTCTTCTGGCCTTCGACAGAGCTTTTTTGGACGATGCCCTCCAAGTCCTCTTCCATATCCGTATCTATTTTTTTTGTTTCCATATTTTACATTATATCTTAAATTTTGAAGCTTAACGAATACCCAACCATAATTTTTGGTGCACCCGATCCGATTCGAACGGATGACTTCATCGATGTGAACGATGCGCTCTACCGCTGAGCTACGGGTGCATTTTATAAATACGATTTCTCAAGTTATAGGCGCGGTCTTTGCTCCCGCGCCGCATCGATGTGAACGAAGCACTCGACCACTTAGCTAAACTGCCAATTTAGCTTCACATCTATTCTATTTTAGATATTTTACACTCATAATACCATTAATCAACCTTAAGCGGTTGACATCGGGGCAACTTAATACAATAATCCAAATTGAGAGGAAATATTATGATTAACGAAAAATTTACCTTGCAACAGAAAAAATTGATTGAAAAAGCTATCAAACGTCTTGAGGGCGAGGTAAAAGAAAACAAAAAATATTTAGAGATCGGATCTTCGAACGAGGACAATGCTTTAGAGTTTGAAGCGTTTGAAGAACGTTCTGCCCTGACCAAATCGGCCCAGAAAGATCTCAAAGAGCTTAAAGATGCCTTAAAAAGAATCGATGAGGGGAAATATGGAATCTGCACAATCGGAGGCGAGGAGATCGAGGCGGGTCGTCTCAAGGCCTATCCTGCGGCCAAGACCTGCGTTACCCACGCAAAAAACCGCTAGATACCTCCTTGTTTTTACAGCGCTAATTTTGCTTGATCAGCTGGTCAAGCTATATTTTTTGGTATACCAATCTAATGATGTTTTGTTAAATTCCGGCGGAGCGTTCGGATTCGCAAACGGCTTTGCTTTATATCAATACGCTGTTATTTTGGTTCTTTTTGTTTTGGCTATTGTACTGATCGGGAGTGAAATATTTATAAAAAACCCTCTACCTGTGGTATTGATTTACGCAGGTGCGGTTTCGGATCTTATTGATAGATTCCGTTTGGGTGGTGTGGTTGACTATATTGATATTAAAATATGGCCCAGCTTTAACTTAGCCGACTGTATGATTGTAGTCGGAGTTATTTATCTTGCCGTAGCTCTTTTGAGATCTAAAAACTAGCTTCTGACTTTTTCGACTAATTTCTTAAATTCGGCGGGTTCTTTTTGAGCGAGTTCGGACAATGCTTTTCGGCTGATTACGATCTTCTTTAAATCCATCAAATGAATGAATTCGGAATATTTGATTTGATTCTCCCGACAAGCTGCATTTAAACGGATAATCCAAAGTGATCTAAAATTTCTTTTTTTAAGTTTTCTGCCAATATAAGCATTTTGCCCTGCGCGGATCGCTGCCTGACGGGCCTGCTTAATAAGATTCTTGCGTCCATGCCGAAAACCTTTGGTTTGCGCATAAACCTTTTTGTGGGTTGCTTTTGTGCTTGTGCCTCTTTTTACTCTAGCCATTTTATTTTCCGATTAATTTCCTGATTTTTTTCTCGTCAGACGAGGTAAACTGAGTCGGTCGACCCGAGCTCTTTATTGTTCTTTTGCTTTTACGGCGCACCAAATGCTGGGATAAGGTTTTACGGTGCGACACCTTTCCGGTTGAGCTTATGCGGCTGACTCTTTTTACAGCAGTTTTATTTGTTTTAAGCTTTGGCATTATCTATTCCTATTTTTTGGTTAAAATTGCACTGAATCTTGTTCCTAGACGAGTTGGTGCTTGTTCGTACTCAAGACCGAGGGATTCTTTGGCTCGCGTCATCTGGGATATCGCTCGCTCTGAGTAAATATTTTCGCGTCCGGTCATTTTGACTGTTAATCTGATTTTGTATCCCTTCTCTATAAATTTTCTTGCTTGTTCTATCTTGGTGTTAAAGTCATGTTCATCCGTTTTTGTTCCAAGTTGAATTTCTTTAATCTCACCGCTACGACTTTTCGACCTTCCTTTTGCCTGTTTTTTTTCAAGCTCATACTTAAACTTTCCGAAGTCGATAATTTTGGTGACGGGAGGATTGTTGTTGGGTGCCACCTCAACCAAATCCAAACCTTTCTCTTGAGCCATTTGAATCGCGGCGGATGTGTCCATCTCGCCTAAGGGTTTTCCCTCGTCATCAATCAGGAGTACGCGAGGTACCCTAATTTGGTAGTTAACTCTATATCCGTTTATCACCTTGTAATATCAGAAATTACTGTTTTGAATTTTATTCTTTTCTATTTTCCCGAATTATTCTATCACGCTTTGTGATAATATTCAAGGCGTTTAATTTGCGATATATATTTACGGGAGTTCTTGCGATTACCTGATCGTCTATCATAATAGGTAGCGGTTCTGCGGATGAGATTTTAATTAATTTCGCTTTAAAGATTGATCTATCAACTTTTCCCTCGGTTTTACCAAGTAGCCAATTTAGTGTGGAAGAAACGACACCGCCGGGTTTTAAATATCTTTCAAGCAGAATGTAGAGATTACCCGAGATTTCTACTCGATCCACGACCGTTTCTGCTTGCCAATGGTCAACCTCGAGAATGATTCTAGTCGGTTTTTTGGGTTCAATTTTAATACTGGTTATGAAAAAGTGGTTTGGTTCCACCATTCCGACATTGAACCTTTCCAGTTTGCGGTATTTTAACATTTCGCATGCATCTTGTGGGTGTTTGAATCCCCATCGTTCGTAAAGCATGGATTCCGGATCAGTCGAAATTATACCCAAAGATATCGGGGCTTGGGAGTTTAGGTTAAGGATCTCGCTGACAATGCGGTTAATGTGAGCGTCGTGACCAATCGCAATGATTGTGGTGTAGTTTTTTTCGACCCCAATTTGGGTCAGCTCTTCGGGAGTTCTGGCGGGAGAGGCCTGGGTAATTTCGCCCGCAATACCAAAATCTCGAGCGAAGTCCCTTATCTTCTCGAAATATATCCGCTCTTGAGAGGTCTTTGGAGCTTCGAAAATGTAATAATACATTTAATCAGGGCTCCCCACTCTAATCTTTATCTTCCGTATCCTCGTCCTCTTCGGCTTCCTCGTCTAGTTTAAAATCCTCTTTCTCCTCTGAAACCACAGGACTTTCCTTTGTGTCAGGCATATTGCTTTTGCCAATAAATGTTGCACCGGAATGAATCAAAAGATCAGACGTATCTACATTTCCCTTGATTGTGCCCGACGGATTTAGTTCTAATCGTTGTTTTGCCGTGATTGTCCCGATAACCATTCCCGAAACAACTACTTCGGCGGCGTTGATCGGACCTTTGACATAGGAACTTTCTTCTATAATAACTTTTGAGTCGGAAGAAACCTCTCCTTCAACAGAACCGAAAATCTGAATATCGCTAGAATCCTTAATTGCACCCGTTAAGTGTACGCTAGAACCAACTATTGTTCCCACTTGCTGTTGCTGTTTCATCTCGATCTCCTTTTTCCCGTTTTGACGGGAAATTTTTATAAATTTTTCTTATGGCAACACTGTAGCATAATATATTTAAATTTCAAAAGAGTATAAAATCGGTGTCTGACTGGTTTGGTTGATTGTTTGGGCAAAACGAAGTATTGATTTATATTCAGAAACTGTTATAATCCCATAAGCTTAATTAAATTTTATGAAAAATATTAAGGTCATCGGAGCCAGGACTCATAACCTAAAAAATATTAATGTTGAGATTCCTAAAGAACAGATCTCGGTTATTTCGGGAATTTCAGGTTCTGGCAAATCTTCTTTAGCGTTTGATACTATCTTTGCCGAAGGGCAAAGGCGCTATGTCGACAACCTGTCATCGTATGCCAGGCAAATTATTGGAATAATCGAAAAACCCGATGTTGATGCTATCGAGGGAATTCCACCGGCAATTTCTATTGATCAAAAGAGCGTTGCAAGATCACCAAGATCGACAGTTGGAACTTTAACCGAAACGTATGATTATTTACGTTTGGTATATGCCCGTTTTGGAAAAATCTATTGTCCGGCCTGTAATCAGGAAATTTTGGGGGGTGAGGAGAAAAAGATAGAACAATATGCTTTCGATTTTTTGAGCTCAAAACTAGCGGGTGAGGAAGGTAAAAAAGTCAGAATATTTTCAACGTTAGTTAGGAATGTTCCTGGACAGCACACTAATCTTTTAAAGAGGTTCTCGAATTCTAAATACAATCTTTTTCGTGTTGACTCGATTGAATATGGAAAAAATGAGTTAGACAGCTTGCGGCTTGAAAAAAACGAAAATCATACCATTGAAGTTATGGTTTTTGAAAGAGAGCTCAAAGCAAAAGATTTGAAAAGTAATGAGGTACAGATTAAAACTGCAATAAATGGAGCAATCAAGCTCTCAGACGTTAGTATCATTGTTTCGATCAACGGCGAATCGGAAGAATTCTCACGTCAGCCGACTTGTCAAAAATGCAAGATTGTTTTTCCTCCGCTGCAGCCACGCCTGTTTTCTTTTAATAGTCCTTACGGAGCGTGCAATAGATGCCAGGGACTTGGAACAATCAAAAAGGTCCAGCCGGATTTGGTGATTCCAAACACAAAACTGACTATCTCCGAAGGAGCAATACGCCCATGGGCCCGTTTAGCGGGGCAGAACGGCTGGTTGATGAAGACACTTGCGGATCTATCCAAGCGAAAAAACTTTAGCTTGGACGAGCCGGTCATGAACCTGAATCGCGAGGCCTTACAGGCAATTTTATATGGTGATTCGGAATTTGAAGGTGTAATTGCAAATTTGGAACGCAAATACCGTGAAACTGATTCTGACTATTTGCGCTCAGAGATTGAGCAATATATGGTTGAGAGTCTTTGCTCCGACTGCAAAGGGGAAAGATTGAACCGTTTCGCACTTTCGGTGAAACTTTTTGAAAAAAATATTTCCGAACTCGTTAACATGGAAATTTCAAGTTTAATTGTACTGCTTAAGGAGCATATTCCATCGATTTCCTCGGAATCAAGTCAGGTTTTTCACGAACTGGTAAGACGATTGAAAAATATTGACTCGGTCGGCTTGGGTTATCTGACAATGGCCAGATCGAGCGAATCCTTATCGGGTGGAGAAGCGCAAAGAATCCGCTTGGGGGTCCAATTCGACTCATTTTTAAGTGGCGTTTTGTATGTATTAGATGAGCCGACCATCAGTTTGCATAACTTTGACACGGAAAAACTGATTCAGTCGTTTAAGAAGTTAAAAGCTGAAGGAAATACGGTTATTATCGTAGAGCATGATAAGGCAGTGCTTGAAGCGGCCGATTATATTTACGACATTGGCCCAGGGGCTGGTAAAAACGGTGGAATGTTGATTGCTTCTGGAACGCCCTCGCAAATAAAGAAGGATCCGCACTCCATAACGGGCGCTTATTTATCTGGAAAAAAATCAATTAAGGTGCCCAAATCAAGGCGTAAGGCAGGGGAGGAAAAACTTCAGATTATTGGTGCAAAGCATCATAATTTAAAAAATATCGACGTAGAAATTCCTTTGGGTTGTTTCGTTTGCGTGACAGGTGTATCCGGTTCGGGTAAATCCTCGCTCGTTTACGATATTCTGGCGCGTGCTATTGCAAAAAAACTTTACCGCAGCCAAGACGAAGTTGGACAACACGAGCAACTTACGGGTCTTGAATATTTAGACAAGGTTATCCGTATTGACCAAAGTCCGATTGGAAGGACTCCGAGAAGTAATCTGGCAACCTACACAGGGCTCTTCACGCCGATTAGAGAACTTTTTGCCGCGACTGCAGAAGCCATTCTCAAAGGTTTCAACGCCAGTCGCTTCAGTTTCAATTTAAAAGGTGGCAGATGCGAAACATGCAGAGGTGACGGCGTTATTAAAATAGAAATGTATTTTATGCCGGATGCTTATGTCACCTGCGAAGAGTGTTCGGGCAACCGGTATAATATGGAAACTCTTGAAATCAAACACAAAGGAAAAAATATTGCTGACGTCTTGCGCATGAGTGTCGACGAAGCGCGTGATTTTTTCGAGGGGGAAAGCGAAATCATAGAGAAGCTAACTGTTTTGCAAAAAGTAGGACTGGGATATTTATCGCTGGGTCAGAGTGCCACCACCTTATCGGGTGGGGAGGCGCAAAGAATTAAGCTTGCAACAGAACTTTCACGTCCGGCAACCGGGAAAACAATTTACATCTTAGACGAGCCAACCACAGGTCTCCATTTTGAAGACATTAACCGCCTTTTGTTAATTCTTCAGGAACTTGTTGACCGAGGCAATACGGTTTTGGTCATTGAACACAATATGGATGTGATTAAGTGTGCGGACTGGGTCATTGATTTGGGGCCTTCAGGAGGTGCAAAAGGGGGCGAAATTATTGCCTCAGGCACCCCCGAGGAAGTCGCAAAAAACAAAAAATCCAAAACTGCACCATTTTTAGCTCAAGAACTCTTATCCGGCAAATAAAGGCCGGGCGCCCTATCGCCCACTTGATTTTTACCCTGAAATATGGTACTATTTTTGCGCCTAACTATTAGAAGCAGGCGCCCCATCTTGGGGAGGAAAGTCCGGGCACTATAGAGCAGGGTACCCCGCGGTAAGCGGGGCGGGAGTGATTTCAGGGAAAGTGGCACAGAGACAATACCGCCGAACCAAGCACCTTCTAGGTGTTGGGTGGCAAGGGTGAAAAGAGTTGGGGTAAGAGCCCACAACCTCGTGATTAAGTTACGAGGGTGCAAAACCCTACCTAGTGCAAGTTGGGTGGCCCCACAACCTTCGAGTGAAGAGGCGTGAATTACTCCTTCCACACGGGAAGAAGTGTTCTCCAAATTACTAACATTTGCTCGATGAGAAGGGTGTGCGGGCCCAACGCATAGATAGATGTCTGCATAAACAGAACCCGGCTTATCTGGTAGTTAGGCACAGAATATTTTCTACTTTGATTGATTGCAAACACGACGGTGTTGACAAAGCGAAAATATTGGGTAGAATAAGTAAGAAATAAATTTTGGAAAGAAACGACTACGTGAAAAGAGCCTCTAAATAAAAACGAGGTAATTAACTTACGTTGGTGAGTCGTTTTAGTTTGTGCGATTTTAAAAAATTTAAATCTATAGGATGGATATGCAAAAAGAGGTGGCTCAAAACAAAGTTGCAAAGAGAGTAAGTTTTTCAAAAGATCACGTTAAAGTAGAACTACCAAATCTGATTGAAATTCAAAAAAGTTCTTACGATTGGTTGTTTAAAGAGGGAATTAGGGAGCTGTTAGATGAAATTAGCCCCGTCGATGATTTTACCGGGGAGGCCTTGCGTTTGGAGTTTGATAAATACGAACTTGGGACTCCAAAAGTTGATGAATTTACGGCAAAAAACAAAAATTTAACCTATAAAGCTCCGCTGACCTGTGACGTTATCCTCCATAATAAATTCACAAAGAAGAATAAGGCCTCACGTATTTTTCTCGGCGACTTCCCTGTTATGACCGACAGGGGTACTTTCATAATTAATGGAATTGAAAGAGTTGTTGTCTCGCAGATCGTCCGCTCCTACGGTGTTATTTTTGTTGCCGAAGAAGTGGGAACAAAAAAATATTTCGGGGCTAAGTTAATCCCGAATCGCGGGGCATGGCTTGAATTTGAAACTTCGAACAAGGGAGTTATTTCGGTCAAGGTTGATCGCAAAAGAAAAATTCCGGTTACTACCTTCCTGAAAGCGATGGGAATGGTCTCTGAGGATAAAATTAAGAGTGCATTTAGCGCAGTTGATGATAATCCAGAGTTAAAATACATTGAGCAGACACTAGCGAAGGATCCGGCAAAAGACGAAAATACTGCTCTGATCGAGGTTTATAAAAGAATCCGTCCGGGAGATCTGGCTACTGCCGAAGCGGCCAAAGTTTTTCTGGAGGCACTATTTTTTAACCCCAAAAGATATGATTTGGGCCGCGTTGGAAGATACAAATTAAACAGACGATTATCGCTTGAGGTGAAAGATAATATGTCCGGCCGAGTGCTCCGCCTCGACGATATTGTCGAAATTATACGTGAAATAATTCGTTTAAATAATGACCCTTCGGCACAACCTGATGATATTGATCATTTGAAAAATAGAAGGGTGAGAGCGGTCGGAGAGCTTGTTCAATCGCGCCTGAGAGTTGGGTTTCTTCGCATGGAGCGAATTATCAAGGATAGGATGAGTGTTGTCGAAAGTGAAAATGCTCTTCCATCACAGCTTGTCAACTCCAGACCGATTGTTGCGGTTTTGCAAGAATTTTTTGCCTCATCGCAGATGTCGCAGTTCATGAACCAAACTAATCCTCTTGCAGAGCTCGAACACAAAAGAACCTTGTCGGCAACGGGCCCGGGAGGATTGTCCCGTGAAAGAGCCGGATTTGAGGTCAGGGATGTTCACCAATCGCATTATGGCCGTATTTGTCCGATTGAGACACCGGAAGGTCCAAATATCGGTTTGGTAGGATATCTGGCATGTTATGGAACAGTAAACGAATATGGTTTTATTGAAACACCTTACCTGATCGTTGAACAAAAGGGTTCGGTGTCCAGAGTCACGAAAAAAGTTGTTTATCTTGACGCCTCAGACGAAGAAAAGACGACTATTGCCCCTGCTTCGACGCCCGTCGACGACAAGGGTGTTATTACGGTTAAAAAAACGCCTGTAAGAAAATACGGATCGCCCTCGATTGAACCCACGAATACAATTCAATACATGGACGTATCCCCGAAACAGATCGCTTCAATTACGGCGGCACTTATTCCCTTTATTGAGCACGATGATGCTGTTAGGGCGAACATGGGCTCTAATATGCAGCGTCAGGCCGTACCTGTTGTTAAGCCTGAGTCTCCTGTGGTCGGCACAGGAATGGAAGAGGATGCTGCGGTATCATCCGGCCACGTTATCCGTGCCCTCAAAGATGGAACGGTACATGAAGCGTCGGGCGACAGAGTTGTTGTTTCTGAAAAGAATGGCGAAAAAAGAGTTTATCTTTTAAATAAGTTTGTCCGCTCAAACCAAGCCACCTGTATTAATCAGAAAATTCTCGTGAATCAAGGTGACAAGGTGAAGGCAGGCGATTTTCTAGCAGATGGCGCAGCCACAGATCAGGGGGAGCTGGCACTGGGAAGAAATTTGCTAGTCGCATTTATGAGCTTTGAGGGATATAACTACGAAGACGCAATCGTCGTTTCTGAAAAATTGGTGAAGGATGATATTTTAACCTCTATACATATTGAAAAGTACACGATAGAGGTCAGGGATACGAAACTTGGTCCCGAAATGATTACCCGTGACATTCCGAATGTGGGCGAAGAAGCCCTTTCCAACCTCGACGAAGAAGGTGTTATCAGGGTGGGAGCCGAGGTTGAAGCCGGTGACATTCTCGTCGGCAAAATTTCACCAAAGGGTGAAACCGAACTTTCAGTTGAGGAAAAATTACTAAGAGCAATCTTCGGTGAAAAAGCTAAGGATGTAAAGGATTCTTCTCTGAGATTGCCCCATGGTGAAAAAGGTAAAGTAATAGAAGTAAAATTATTCTCGAAAGATGCAGGGGACGAACTTCCAGAGGGCGTCAGCCAAATGGTGGAGGTTTCCGTTACTCAGCTTAGAAAAATCTCAGTTGGTGACAAACTCGCAGGAAGGCACGGAAATAAAGGTGTTATATCGGCAATTTTGCCCGAAGCAGATATGCCTTATCTGGAAGATGGCACACCGGTTGATATTGTCTTAAACCCGCTGGGCGTTGTTTCCAGAATGAACTTGGGTCAGATACTTGAAACACATCTTGGGTTGGCGGCAAGCAAACAGGGTTACAAGATTGCAACCCCGATTTTTGATGGTGTGCAGGTAGATAGGATTAAAGCAGAGCTTAAAAAGTCAGGGTTCGCTCAGGATGGAAAAATGACTCTGTATAACGGTAAAACCGGAGAGCCATTTGATTCTAAAGTTACAGTCGGAATTATCTACATACTAAAACTTGCTCACCTTGTTGATGACAAGATGCACGCACGTTCAGTAGGACCATATTCGATGGTAACGCAACAGCCACTTGGCGGAAAAGCACAATTTGGCGGACAGAGATTTGGAGAAATGGAAGTTTGGGCTCTTGAGGCGTATGGCGCCGCACACACCCTACAGGAAATGCTGACAATTAAATCCGATGATGTCATCGGTCGTTCCAAGGCCTACGAGGCCATTATCAGAAACGAGGAAATTGAAAAACCGTCAGTCCCGGCCTCCTTTAATGTTTTAGTCCGCGAATTGCAGAGCTTGGGTCTATCGGTTGAAATGGTTGGCTCTAGGATGGAAGAAAAAGAAGACGCAGAACAAACTCTGCCTAGACATGGTCAGGAGATAAAATTAAACGAAATTGAAGCGCCGGAAGTTCTTGCTGGTGAAGAGGTTGAAGATAAAAAATTAACCGAAATATTCGCCAACCAAGAAGAAAACCCTCCGCAAGAAAATGAATTGGAGGAAAATGGAAAATAAGGATTCAAAGGTCATGCCAAACACAAGGGAAATGCAGCTCAAGGATTTCGACGCAATACAATTATCTGTGGCGAGTCCAGAGGAAATTTCACAATGGTCATTTGGTGAAATCACAAAGCCGGAGACAATTAATTACCGTACGCAGAAACCTGAAAGAGATGGCTTATTTGACGAACGTGTATTTGGACCAATCAAGGATTGGGAATGTTACTGTGGCAAATACAAAAAAATCAGATACAAAGGTGTTATTTGTGACCGCTGTGGTGTTGAGGTAACAAGGAGCTCGGTACGACGCGAGCGTTTGGGCCACATTGATCTGGTTGTTCCAGTTGTTCACGTTTGGTACCTGCGCGGTGGCGGTGGGGCAATTGCATCGCTTTTGGACATGTCTATTTCCGACGTAGAATCAGTCGTTTATTTCGCTTCATATGTCATTTTGGACGTCGAAGAAGATTTGAAGGAGAGCGCCCTCGCTCAACTTCAAAAGGAATATGAAGAAGCAAAGAAAGACCCGAAAATAAAAAATAACCCATTGGCAATGCAAAGACTTGAGGCGTCATTTAAGGCCTCAAAGTCAGAGTTAGGTGCGCTAAAGGTCAAGAAAATTCTAAGTGAAACCGAATTCAACAATATATCGTTGAAATATGGTCAGATTGTACGCGTTGGAATCGGGGCCGAAGCAATTTTGGAACTGCTTAAATCGTTAAACCTTGAGAGTGAAATCAAAGAGGTTTCATCAAAAATTGATACACAGGTGATTTCAAACAGAAAAAAAATCCTTAAAAAATTGAAGCTTTTTAAGGATATGAAGAAGGCAAAAATTTTACCGGAATGGCTCGTGATGGTTAGAATACCGGTTATCCCGCCCGATTTGCGACCAATGGTTCAACTTGATGGCGGAAGGTTTGCTGCATCCGACCTAAATGACCTTTACCGCAGGGTTTTAAACAGAAACAACCGTCTCAAGAAGCTAATTACTGCTGGTGCTCCTGAGGTAATCTGCCGCAACGAGAAAAGAATGCTTCAAGAAGCTGTCGACGCGTTAATCGATAATAGTGCAAGACGCGGAAAAGCAGCTGTAACCGGTGGCCAGAGAAAGCTTCGCTCCCTCTCCGATATATTACGAGGTAAGCAGGGGCGATTCCGCCAGAACTTGCTTGGAAAGAGAGTCGACTACTCAGGTCGATCGGTTATCGTTATTGGACCTGATCTTGCCCTGAGCCAGTGCGGAATTCCGAAAGTTATGGCGCTAGAACTCTTCAAAACATTCGTAATCGCTAAATTAATATCCGATGGGCATGTTTATAATGTTAAAAATGCCACTAAGATGATTGAGAAAAAGGATCCCGTAGTTTGGGACATCTTAGAGGAAATTACCAAGAAACACCCCGTCATGTTAAACCGCGCCCCAACGCTACACAGGTTAGGAATTCAAGCTTTTATGCCGGTTTTGATCGAAGGTAAGGCAATACAGATCCACCCACTTGTTTGTCAGGCCTTCAATGCGGACTTTGACGGTGACCAGATGGCGGTTCATGTGCCTTTAAGCGAAAAATCAAGGTTAGAAGCGGCTGAAATTATGTTATCGGCTAAAAACCTACTTAAACCCGCATCTGGCGACCCGATTGTCACGCCGAGATTTGATATGATCTTGGGTTGTTATTACATAACCAAGATAGAGGGTGATCCAAAAAGAGTTAGAATTTTCTCTAGTAAAAACGAAGCTATCATGGCTTGGCAGACAGGGGATATTAATCTCAAAACAAAAATTAAAATCAGAGTAACCGACGATATTAAAGAGTCCGACTCCGAGGTAGATGAGCGTCACGAATCGAAAATCATTGAAACATGTGTTGGACGCGTAATCTTCAACAATATTCTCCCCGATGAATTAAGATTCGTAAACACTACGATAGATGCCAAAAAGATGTCTAAAATCGTAGCAAGGGTTTTCAAGGACTATGGTTCTGATATCACAGCCCAGGTTTTGGATAAAATTAAAACACTTGGTTTTGAGTATGCAACCATGTCCGGTCTTTCGATCGGAATTGATGATATCAGCATTCCCAAAGAAAAAAAGGAAATTATTGATGGTGCCCAAATTAAGATAGATGAAATTGAAGCACAGCTTCGACGTGGGTTAATCACAAGTGAAGAAAAAAGCTTAAAAACCATCGACCTGTGGAATAATGCCAGAAATCAGATTGAAAAGAAGATGCTCGATGAATATGCGCAGGATAATCCGGTCTTGACCTATGTCCAATCGGGAACAAGGGGTTCCGTCGCCCAGCTTATTCAAATGGCTGGTATGAAGGGACTGGTTGTAAACCCGGCCGGTGAAATTATTGAAATTCCGATAATCTCAAACTACAAAGAAGGATTGACCGTTTTTGAGTATTTTATTTCGTCACACGGTTCACGAAAAGGTAGATCAGACACCTCTCTCAGAACCTCCGATGCAGGTTATTTAACCAGACGTTTAGTTGATGTATCCCAAGACGTTATTATTACAGATGAGGATTGTAAGACAAAAGAAGGAATCCTGATTAAAAGAGATGAATCAGAATCGTTTAATGAAACGTTTGCCGAAAGGTTGGACGGGAGAGTTGTTCTACACAATATTCAGGATGGTAAAAAAATTCTGGTAAAAGCGGGCGAGGAAATAAGTCGTGAAAAATCTATTGAAATCGAAAATAGCAAGATTGAAGAAGTAAAAGTAAGATCTGTCACCTGTTGTGAATTCGAAGATGGCGTCTGCCAGAAATGTTACGGTCGTGATCTTGGTACCGGAAAAATCATTGAACTTGGTGTGGCAGCGGGAATTGTTGCTGCTCAAGCCATTGGTGAACCTGGAACGCAGTTGACAATGAAAACCTTCCACCTTGGGGGTGTTTCCGGTGAAGACATTACTTCCGGTCTGCCGCGTGTTGAAGAGCTTTTCGAGGCAAGAAAACCAAAATACGAAGCCCCGATAACAGAAATAGATGGTTTGGTTCAAATCAATAAAACAAAAGACAAAACAACAGCCCTAATCATTTCTGACGAAATGCTCACTCAGGAAATTGATGTACCGGAGGGCTATGAGCTGGCCGTAAAGAATAATGAGCAGGTTGTGGCTAAAAAAGCGGTCGCAGTCAGTACTGACAAGAAAGCTCTCAGAACCCAGATTGCCGGTACCGTTGAGATAACGGGTAAAAAAGTAGTAATCCGATCCAAGGAAAAGAAAGAAATCGAGTATGAAATATCACCAGGTATGCCACTTTTGGTAAAGAATGGTGAAAAGATTAAAAAAGGCACAATCCTGGCAGATGGTCACTTGAACCTATCCTCAGCCCTAAAATTAATGGGTAAAGAAGAGACGATCAAGTATATCATCCGCGAGACAAAATCGATTTATTCTTCACAAGGACAGTCGATTAACGACAAGCACCTTGAGGTTATAATCAGACAGATGTTGTGCAAGGTCAAAATCATCGAAGAGGGCGGAAGCGAATTTGTGCCCGGCCAGATTGTAGATAGAGATGAATTTGAACATGTCTGCGAGATGCTGAAAGAAAAGAAAAAAGTGCTGCCTACAGCCGAGTCAATTATTATGGGCATAACCCGCGTAGCACTCAAAACCGGAAGCTTCTTGTCGGCTGCATCATTCCAGGAAACAACCAGCGTCTTAATTAATGCTGCAATAAAAGGTTCGCTAGATCCACTTAGGGGCTTGAAGGAGAACGTAATTATTGGTAAACTGATTCCTGCTGGATCAGGGTTTAAATCCAGAAAAAAAAGATAATGCCTACAATTAACCAATTAATCAAGGTTGGAAGAAAAAAACCAATCAAAAAAAGTAAAACCCCGGCACTGGGTCGTAATTTTAATTACTTAAAAAACAAACCAACTCAGGTTGCTCAATCCAATCCATTCAAAAGGGGTGTCTGCACCAAGGTAACGACAATGACTCCTAAAAAGCCAAACTCCGCCTTGAGAAAAATCGCTAAGGTTCGTTTAACGAACGGGCAGGAAGTCACGGCATACATTGGCGGCGAAGGACATAATCTTCAGGAGCACTCAGTTGTTTTGATCCGCGGAGGTAGGGTAAAGGACCTTCCTGGTGTAAGGTACCATATTGTCAGGGGTAAATTAGATACACTGGGTGTAGAAAAACGCAGACAAGGTCGTTCGAAATATGGCGCCAAAGCACCGAAAGGAAATTAGTGAGAGGAAAACCAAAATTTAAAAAGAAAATTATTGAACCCGATGAAAGATTCGGGTCCACAACCGTCGCCAAATTTGTCAATAAAGTGATGCAACAGGGCAAAAAAAGCATCGCACGACAGATTGTTTATGGCGCTCTTGATATAGCTTCAAAAGACTTAAAAAAAGAACCTTTAGAGGTTTTTAACGATGCTATTTTAGCAGTTGCTCCGTCTGTTGAGGTAAGATCGAGGCGGATTGGTGGGGCTAATTATCAAATCCCAATGGAAGTTAAAGAGCCACGTAGAACCGCACTAGCGATGCGCTGGATAATTGATGCAGCGAAAAGTAGAAAAGGGGCCAAAATGGCCGAAAAACTTTCACTCGAGTTTAAAGACGCAATTGGCGGAGTGGGTATGGCGGTTAAAAAGAAAACCGATACTCATAAGATGGCTGAGGCAAACAGAGCTTTTGCCCATTTCGCAAAAATAAGATAAAAAAAAGTACCGGGGGTATTTTTAAGGTTTAAGATGGCAAGACAATACACATTCGAACGAACGAGAAATATTGGAATCATCGCTCATATTGATGCCGGTAAGACCACCGTGACTGAGCGCGTCCTTTTCTATACGGGAAAAAAACATAAAATTGGTGAAGTCCATGAAGGTGAAGCCGAAATGGACTGGATGGAGCAGGAAAAGGAAAGAGGGATTACTATTACTTCGGCTGCGACAACCTGTTTTTGGGCTCCAAGATCAGAAAAAGACAAGATGACCCGCATCAATATTATCGATACTCCGGGTCACGTTGATTTCACTGTTGAGGTTGAAAGGTCATTAAGAGTTCTTGATGGTGGTGTGGTTGTGTTTGACGGCGTGGCTGGAGTTGAGCCCCAATCCGAGACGGTTTGGCGCCAAGCCGACAAATATAATGTCCCGAGGATGTGCTTTATTAACAAACTCGACCGCACAGGGGCCGACTTCGAAAAATCGTACCGATCAATTCTTGATCGGCTAGGCGCTAACGCGGTTCCGATTCAATTGCCAATTGGTGCGGAAGATAAATTTAGCGGGATTATTGATCTGATTAAGATGAAATCCTACATCTTCAAGGATGATTTGGGTAAAGATGTTTCTGAAGAAGAAATCCCAGCTGAATTAAACGAGCAAGCCAAAAAGTGGAGAGCCATTCTCGAAGAAAAAGTTGCTGAAAACGACGAAGCACTTCTTGAAAAATACTTTGCGACTAACTCACTTTCCGAAGAAGAAATAAGAACGGGATTAAGAACCGCGACTGTCAAAAATGAAATTGTCCCCGTTTTGGTTGGTTCTGCTTTAAAAAATAAAGGAATTCAACTATTGCTCGACGCGATTGTTGATTTTTTACCTAACCCTCTCGATGTTCCAGCCGTTACCGGCACGCTTGTTAAAACCGAAGAAGAAGTTGAAATTAAAACTGCGGACGATGAACCATTCTGCGCCTTGGCTTTTAAAATTGCTACGGATCCATTCGTCGGGCGAATCAGCTTCATCCGAGTTTATTCGGGTGTTTTGCAGGCGGGTAGCTATGTTGTGAACGCCACAAACGGTGAAAAAGAGCGCGTCGGCAGAATATTGTTAATGCACGCAAATCACCGCGAAGACATCGATGCCGTTCACTCGGGGGAAATTGCGGCAATAGTCGGGCTTAAAGCAACTACAACCGGCGACACTCTCTGTGACGTGCAAAGACCCGTCCGCCTTGAGTCAATTACTTTTCCCGAACCCGTAATTGAAATTGCAATTGAACCGAAGACAAAAGCTGATCAATCCAGAATGGGCTTAGCATTAAGCAAGCTCTCCGAAGAAGATCCGACATTTAGAGTCAAAACAGATCAGGAATCAAACCAAACCTTAATTGCCGGTATGGGAGAATTGCACTTGGAAATTATCGTTGACCGTCTCAAAAGAGAGTTTAAGGTTGAAGCTAACGTTGGCGCACCGCAGGTTGCTTATCGTGAAACCATCACTCGTCCAACAAAAGCGGAGGGTAAATTTGTACGCCAATCCGGAGGTCGTGGACAATATGGTCATGTATTTTTGGACCTTGTTCCTCGTGAAAGAGGAGCGGGTAATGAATTTGTAAATAAGATTTTCGGCGGATCTATCCCGAAAGAATTTATTCCGGCTGTTGAAGATGGTGTTAACGCCGCATTGGACAAAGGCGTAATTGCCAACTTCCCAGTCGTTGATATTTCTGTAACGTTGACAGATGGATCCTATCATGAGGTTGACTCATCCGAACTTGCCTTCCAAATAGCTGGATCTATGGCATTACAAGATGGGGTTAAAAATGCTGATCCGGTCATCCTTGAACCTATTATGAAGGTTGAAGTCGTAACACCGGAGGATTTTTTAGGCGATGTATTGGGTGATTTAAACTCTAAAAGAGCGCAAATTGGTACCGTTGAAAATCGAGGAAACGCTAAAACTGTTCCAGCCGAAGTGCCCCTTGGGGCGATGTTTGGTTATTCAACGTCTCTTCGATCCCTAACCCAAGGCCGTGCCTCATATACAATGGAATTTCTTAAATATGAGGTTGTGCCGAAAAACGTCGCAAGCGGTTTAATCGAGGGACGAGTTGGCAAAACAGGAGCGGGAAAATAACCAAATTGGTTGACATTTAGGATAAAAAAAGCTAAACTACATATAGCCAAAATAAAATTATAAGGTTAAAGAAAAGGAGAAATATGGCAGAGAAATTCGACAGATCAAAACCACACGTCAATGTTGGTACCATCGGTCATGTTGACCACGGTAAAACAACCTTAACGGCTGCAATTACCCAAGTATTATCAAAAAAGGGTTTAGCGCAAGCCAAAAAGTTTGAAGATATCGACAACGCTCCAGAAGAAAAGGAGCGCGGTATTACGATTGCTACTTCCCATCAGGAGTATGAATCGGAAAAAAGACACTATGCACACGTCGACTGTCCGGGACATGCCGACTATGTTAAGAATATGATTACCGGTGCGGCCCAGATGGATGCTGCAATTCTGGTTGTTTCCGCTGCTGATGGTCCAATGCCGCAAACCAGAGAACACATTCTCTTGGCTCACCAGGTAGGTGTTCCGACAATTGTTGTTTATCTCAATAAAGTAGATCAGGTTACAGATAAAGAATTATTGGATCTGGTTGAAATTGAAGTAAGAGATTTGCTTAAAAAATATAAATATCCTGGCGATGAAATTCCTGTAATTAAAGGATCGGCTCTTAAGGCGCTTGAAGGTGATCCAGAAGCCGAACAATCTATCCTTGATTTGGTTAAGGCCTTAGATGACTTTGTCCCTGAACCAAAAAGGGATATTGACAAACCGTTCTTAATGCCAGTTGAAGATGTTTTCTCGATCAAGGGACGCGGCACAGTTGCCACCGGACGTGTCGAGAGAGGCATCGTTAAGGTTAACGATGAAGTTGAAATCGTTGGTATTAAACCAACTAAAAAAGTTGTTGTAACCGGTGTTGAAATGTTTAGAAAGCTTCTAGACCAGGGTCAAGCCGGTGATAATGTTGGTGTATTACTACGTGGAGTTGAGCGTGAAGATATCGAAAGAGGTCAGGTTCTATCAAAGCCAGGTTCAGTTACCCCGCACACTGAGTTTGAGGCCGAGGCCTATATCCTAAGTAAAGATGAAGGTGGACGCCACAGTGCATTCACTAAGGGTTATAAACCACAATTCTACATCAGAACAACGGACGTAACCGGTGAAGTCACAGAAATTCCTGCTGGTGCTGAAATGGTAATGCCAGGAGATACGGTCAACATTAAGGTTAAACTTATTGTACCCGTCGCCATGGAAGACCAGATGAAGTTCGCTATCCGCGAAGGTGGCAAAACTGTTGGTGCAGGAGTCGTGACAAAGATTATCAAGTAAATATAACGCAACATTGCACATTGACGATGTCAAAAGGTGAATCAAAGCAGAAAATCAGAATCAAGATTAACGGTTACGACTACCGGATTCTTGATAAGTCGGTAAAAAATATCATTGAGACCGTTGAAAGATCGGGAGCAAAAGTAATCGGTCCGATTCCACTACCGACGGAAATCAAGAAAACGACTGTCTTGAAATCAACATTTAAGCATAAAGATGCGCGAGACCAGTACGAAATTCGCATCCACAAAAGATTGCTAGATGTAATCGATTTAACGAGCCGTACGATTGATTTGCTGATGAACATCGAACTTCCTGCTGGCGTAGACATCGAAATTAAAACCTAAAAGGTAGCTAGACATCCTGGCACTACATAAGTGTCAGGTGTATGTCTATCTTGTAAGAAGAAACAGACATTCCTGAATAATTATTCAAAATTGGATAATTTCGGGGCAAGGTTAAAATATGCAAACTTACGCAAAAAAATTAGGAATGACCCATTACTGGGACGAAAACGGGACGCAGAAAGTCGCGACTGTTTTGGAATTGTTAAGCACCGTTTATGCCGGAAAAAGAACACAGGATAGAGATGGTTACGATGCCTCGATTTATGCTTTGGTAACGGACAAGGCAAAGACAAATAAATCACTAGCGGGGCAATTCAAGGGTATTTCAAACATCAAAAAGGTCAGGGAGCAGAAAGTTAAACCGGGTGATGATTTTAAGGTAGGAACAGGGGTCACCATCGACCAATTCAAGGAAAACGATGAAATTTGTATTTACGGTAAGTCAAAAGGAAAAGGATTCGCCGGAACGGTCAAAAGACATGGTTTTAATACGGGTCCGAAGACACACGGCTCAAATAATTATCGCCAACCTGGCTCAATCGGAGATACTGGTCCATCGCGCGTCGTAAAGGGTAAGAAAATGGGAGGGCACATGGGAAGCACCCAAGTGAAAATTAAGAAAGTAAAAATCGCCAAAGTAGAGGTAGAAAAAAATCGGATTTGGTTAAATTCACCTATACCGGGTGCAAATAAGTCACTAATTTTAATCGAAAAAAATGATTAAACTTCCTGTTTACAATATTTCGGGTGAAAAGATCGAGGATTTTGTTTTGACCGATGACAACAAAGATCTGAAGTTTAATGATGATTTGGTCGCCCAAGCCATTAGGGTTGAACAAAACCGAATTCAAATTGAAAGCGGCAAGGCAAAAACCCGAGCTGAGGTTAAAGGTGGTGGAAAGAAACCATGGCGTCAAAAGGGAACCGGCCGTGCCAGGGCAGGGTCGCTGAGATCGCCCCTATTCAAAGGTGGAGGCGTTACGTTTGGTCCAACAGGCCTTAAAAGAAAGCTCGTGCTTCCAGCAAAAATGCGCAAAGCCGCTTATTTAATGCTACTTTCAAAAAAGAGCTTGGAAAAAGAAGTTATTATCCTGTCTGATATAAAAATTGCCGATAAGAAAACTAAGTCAGCAGGACAGGCGGTGTCGGCTTTAAAATTGAATGGTTCGATACTTTTAATTGTAAATTCGAAAGACAGAAACGATGTTGCGCCATGGAGAAATTTAGGATTAGTAGAGGTCGTCGAATCCGGTAATTTACTTCTTGGTGATTTCCTCAAAAACAAGATTTTTGTTTATTCGTCAAATGCTGCCAAAGATTTAAAAGATAAGGGCAAAAAATGATTGATATCAGGCCATATATCACAGAAAAAACAGTTAAAGAAGCAAAAGAGGGTAGATTTACGTTGCTGATTTCTGGTTTGAATTCCAAGCCACAAATTATGCTTAAGATAAAGCAATATTTCAAAGTTAATCCATTGTCGATTAAAATTATTAATCAAAAAGAAGTAATATCAAAAAACGCAAAAGGGGTTAAAAAAACATCACGTGGTTTTAAAAAAGCGATTATCGCGCTGAAAAAGGGCGAAGCCATCCCCGGATATGCCGCCTTTACCGAAGTTAAAAAAGAAGAAAAAAAAGATAAAGAGAAGAAATGAAAACCCAAAAAAGGATGACATCTGGATATTTTTCTGAAAGCTTCACTGACAGAGGTGATCTTTCTGAATCGAATCCACCAAGATCATTAAAACTCCGTAGAGTATCAAAGTCCGGTCGTGACGAATTGGGTCATATTTCAATCCGCCATCAGGGGGGTGGAAGCAAAAGACATCACCGATTGATTTCAACATTAGACCAGATTACAGGAGAAGAGGCAAAGGTTTTGGAAATTCAGTATGATCCTAACAGAAGCGCGAGATTGGCGCTAATCGAGTTGAACAGTGGCCAAAAAAAGTATATAATTGCACAGCACAATCTTAAAGTTGGCCAAATTTTGAAAGTTGACGAAAAGGTTGCGGTTAAAAATGGAAATCGCATGATGCTGAAGAATATTCCGGTTGGGGTAGGGGTTAGTGACATCCAAATCTATCCCGAATCCAAAAAATACATTGCCCGTTCAGCCGGGACGCAAGCATCGCTCATGGCGATTGACGGTGAATACGCTCTTCTTAAAATGCCATCAGGCGAGCTTAGAAAAATTCATGCTAATTGTTTTGCTACGATCGGTCAAATTTCGAACATCGAGCATTCGAATATCAAATTCGGCAATGCAGGAAGACGCCGCCGGATGGGAATCAGGCCGAGTGTCCGAGGTAAGGTTATGAGCCCGAAAGCCCACCCGCACGGTGGCGGAGAAGGTGTCAACCCAATTGGGCTAAAATATCCTAAAACACCGTGGGGCAAAGTTGCAATCGGTAAAAAAACCAGACGTTCGAAATCATCGGACAAGTTTATTGTAAGAAAAAGGAATGGTAAATAATCATGGCAAGATCACTTAAAAAGGGACCATTTATTGACGAGAAACTTTTGAAAAAACTCGAAGTTTCGGGTAAGAGTACCATTGTTAAAACATGGTCTAGAAACTGTACGATTGTTCCCGAAATGGTTGGATATAAAATTGGTGTTCACAACGGAAAAGAACATATCGAGGTCCGGGTTATAGAGGAAATGGTAGGCCACAAACTGGGCGAATTTTCTCCGAGTAGAAAATTCAGACGCCATGGCGGTAGAATGGCCAGAGAGCAGCAACAGTTGGATGCGGGTCAAGCAAAACCAGCGCCGACAAAGGAAGATAAATGACCGATATAGTCACAGTATCAGCTAGGAATCAACGCATAAGCCCGAAAAAGGCCCGGCTTGTGATGAATTTAATTCGCCAGAAAAGCGTCGAACAAGCTGAGATGCAAACTAAATTTCTGGATAAAAAAGCCGCTAAATTAATCACCGACTTGTTAAACAGTGCCATTGACGCGGCTAAGAACAAGGATTTCAAAGCCGAAGATTTACAAATTACCAAAGCAATTTGCACTGAAGGTAGAAAATTGAAGAGAAATCACCCAAATGCGAGGGGTAGAGTGAATGTTTTTCAAAAGAGGATGTCGCATTTAAAAATTTCTTTGGGAGAAATAAAAGTAGATAAAATAAGTGAGGATAAAAAAATCAGAAGATCAAGAAAAAGTAATCCGGACATTAAATTATCTTCAAAAAACGACGGAAAGGATAAGAATGGGTCAGAAAGTTAATCCGATAGCGTTTAGAGTCGGCATTCAGAACACCTGGAAAAGCAGATGGTTTGCTAAGGGTGCGGATTTTGCAAAAAACATTGCAGAAGATAATTTGATACGGGAAACCATCACTAAGTTTTCAGGGCCACAAGCCGCAATTTCAAGCGTTGAAATAGAGCGCGGAATCGGGCGCCTTAGCGTCATTATTAATTCTGCCAAACCCGGAATTATTATTGGCCGTGGTGGTAAGCAACTGGATCTTCTTCGCCAGGATCTAGCAAAAAAAATAAATAAAAAATTTAAATTAGATATCGTTGAAATTAAAAAAGGCGATCTTGATGCCGCTATTGTTGCCCAATCGATTGGTACGCAGCTTTCAAAAAGAATGCCGTTTAGACGAGCCGCTAAAATGACCCTACAAAGAGTGTCTTCGGCTGGAGCAAAAGGTGTCAGGATAACAATTTCCGGCCGTTTAGATGGAGCTGAAATTGCCCGTCGCGAAACATTTTCCGACGGTTCCGTGCCACTGTCAACACTTAGAAATGATATCGATTTTGCCGTTTATCACGCGCCAACAACCTATGGTATTGTCGGGGTTAAAGTTTGGGTAAATCGAGGAGAAAAGGTTTAAAATGCTTATTCCGAGAAAGTTAAAACACAGAAAGCAGTTTAGAGGCAAAATGGGCGGTGTTGATATACGCGGCAGCCAGATTAGTTTTGGTAAATTTGCCTTAAAATGTGTTGAGCGCGGATGGGTCACCTCTAGACAAATCGAAGCTGCGCGAAGAGCCATGACAAGGTATGTAAAAAGAGGTGGAAAAATTTGGATTAGGATCTTCCCGGATCGTGTTGTAACGAAAACTGCAGACGAGGTTGGAATGGGCGGCGGGAAGGGAGCGCCGGATCATTTTGTAGCAACGGTTAAACCAGGAAGAATTTTATTTGAGATGGACGGCGTAGATGCAAAAACGGCTCAGGCAGCTATGACTTTAGCCGCTAGCAAGTTACCGATGCAAACAGTATTTCTTATCAAGGATTAAGATGAAAAATAAGATTAAAACCGAAGATTTAAGAAAGATGAAAACAACCGAACTAGTTCGGGAACGTGATGAAATGAGAATAAAGATGATTGAAAAAGCCGCATCTCTTGCCGAATCAGGTCAAAAAAATTCAACTGAAATAAGATTAATCCGTCGAAATATCGCAAGATTAGAGACCTTACTGTTTGAGAAACTGGACAAGACGGTAAATGAAAAAAGGACAGAGAATGAATAACAAGTCGATGACAGGAATTGTAGTGTCGCAAAGTACCAAAACCATTTCGGTAAAGATTGAGCGTCAAATCAAAAACCGCATTTATCGGAAAATCATGAAAGTTAATAAAAACATATTGGCTCACGACGAAAATCAGGAAGCGAAAATTGGTGATATTGTTGAGATTATTGAGACAAGGCCGGTATCAAAAAGAAAATCGTGGAAATTGAATAAGATATTAAAATGATTCAGGAATATACAAGATTAAACGTTGCGGATAATACCGGTGCCAAAGAGGTAATGTGCATCAAGGTTTTGGGTCGCAGCTTGAAAAAAACGGCAGAAATTGGCGATATAATTGTTGTATCGGTAAAATCAGCTACGCCGCGCGGGCAGGTGAAGAAAAAGGAAGTGCTCCGCGCCATCATCGTGCGCCAGACAAAACCATTTGGCAGATCAGATGGATCCACTTTAAGATTTGACGATAATGCCGTGGTTTTAATCAATGCTGACAAAACGCCCAAAGGTACACGTGTTTTTGGTCCTATTGCCAGAGAATTAAGAGATGGTGGGCATATGAAGATTATTTCTATGGCACAGGAGGTTGTATAATGGAAAAATTAAAAATTCAAAAAAACGATCTTGTCATCGTCATAGGCGGAAAAGACAAAGGAAAGACCGGCAAGGTAATGCACGTGAACAGTAAAAACGGCAAAGCAACTGTCGAAGGTTTAAACGTTTACAAAAAAAATGTTAAGCCATCAAAAAAATATCCACAAGGTGGAATTATCGATATTAATGCACCTGTCCAGATATCAAACTTAATGATAATTTGCCCTGCATGTAAAAAAGCCACAAGAACAGCCGCTAAAAACACCGGCAAAGATAAGCGAAGAATATGCAAAAAGTGTTCAGAGGTGATTCAATGACTTTAAACGAAAGAATAAAAAAAGAAATAGTGCCAGAACTTTCCAAACAATGGTCGGTTCCTGTTTTAGCGTTGCCTAAAATTACGAAGGTTACGGTGAACACCGGGGTTGGGAGAATTAAAGATAGCAAGGAAGAGTTGGAGAATATTGTCCGCGAACTGACAAAAATAACCGGTCAAAAACCCAAACCAAATGCAGCAAAAAAATCAATTTCTACGTTTAAGTTAAGAAAGGGACAAGTTGTGGGTTATTCTGTAACACTGCGGGGCACGCGCATGTATGACTTTCTAGAGCGGCTAATTAATATTGTTTTGCCAAGATCACGAGAATTCGAAGGAATCCGCTTTAAAAGTTTTGATCGCAACAATAATCTGACCATTGCCCTTAAAGAACAGAACATTTTTCCCGAAATTAAGGCAGATGAAATAAGACAGGTATGGGGAATGAGTATTACAATATCAATTAATAATGCAAAAAACCGAGATAACGTTGTTGAATATCTTCGAAAAATCGGATTCGTTTTTGAAAAGGAGCAATAATGGCCAGAAAAGCATTAATAGAAAAATCAAAAAGAAAACCAAAATATTCCAGCAGGATAATCCGACGCTGTGGTCGATGTGGTCGTTCCCGCGGTTATTTGAGAACATTTGGTTTATGCAGAATTTGCTTTAGAGAACTGGCCTGCAAGGGTGAAATTCCCGGTGTAACAAAATCATCTTGGTAATTTATTATGAATGACCCAATCGCTGATCTTCTAAATAGAATAAACAATGCAAAAGGTGCCGGCAAAGAGCAGGTTGAAATTCCCTATTCAAGCGTAAAGGAGAATGTTCTTAAAGTTTTACATTCAGAGGGATATGTTGGCGAATACACTCTGGAAAAAGATACGGCTACCTTGGTAGTTGATTTAAAGTCGGCCAACAAATCATTTAAGAATATGGTAAGATATTCGAGGCCTGGACGCAGGGTTTATGTAACGAGCAGGCGAATCCCGAGGCCGAAAAGTGGCTTTGGAATGGTCGTTATATCAACACCACTTGGAGTTCTAAGTGGTCACAGTGCACGAAAATCCGGCGTAGGCGGAGAAGTAATTTGCGAGGTTTTCTAATGAGTAAAATTGGAAGAAAAGCAATCCCAATCCCAGAAGGCGTCAAAGTTGCAATTGAAGGCGCTACTTTAAGTGCGACCGGTCCAACCGGAGTTTTAAACGTTCCGATTGCAAATAGAATTAAAGTGAAAGAAGAAGAAGGCAAAATCGTTGTCGAGCGTACAACGGCCGATAAAAGCTCAAAAGCCGCGCACGGTCTGACTAGGGCGTTAATTGCTAACGCTCTTAAGGGCGTAAAAGAAGGTTACGAAAAAACACTTGAGATTGTCGGTGTCGGCTACAGAGCCGCCGTCGAGGGAGACCTTTTAGTGCTAAAAGTCGGTTTTTCGCATGATGTAGAGATTAAAGCGCCCGAAGGAATTTCTTTTGAGGTAAAAAAGAACATGATTACTGTTAAGGGAATTGATAAACAGCTTGTCGGGCAGACCGCTGCGAATATTCGCGAAGTAAAAAAACCCGAACCATACAAAGGAAAGGGTATTAAATATGTCGGCGAGAAAATATTGAGAAAGGTAGGAAAAGCGGTAAAGGGCGCAACAGGAGCATAAAATGGAAAATACAAGACCGAAAGTAAAGATATATAGAAGCAATACAGGAATAAGTGTCCAGCTGATTAATGGTGGAAAAACAATTATTGGTCAGGTTTACAGGTTTTCGAAAGGTGCAAATCCCGTTGATCAAGCCGAGAAGTTTGGTCAGGACTTCGGAAAGAAGGTAATTAAAAATGGTGACGAAAAAATAACATATGATCGAGGCCGATTTTTGTATCATGGAAGATTGGAATCATTCGCCAATGGGATGAGGTCGGTGGGCATCAAATTTTAGGAAATTATGCAAGAATTACAAGATAAGAAATTTGAAGAAAAAGTAATCACAATCGACAGGGTGTCGAGGACGGTTAAGGGTGGAAAAAGAATCAGTTTTAGGGCCCTAGTAATTATTGGTGATAGGGCGGGACAGGTTGGAATTGGTCTGGGCAAAGCAACCGAAGTCGCTACTGCAATTCGTAAAGCCGCCAATAGTGCCAGAAAAAACCAAGTTTCAATCAATATAACTGATACTGGTTCTATCCGCAAGGAAGTTTTGTCAAAATTAGGTTCTGCCACAATTTTACTTAAACCAGCTCCTGAAGGCACCTCAATTATTGCGGGAGGTGTTGTCAGAGCTGTTGCTGAACTTTCGGGAATCAAAAATCTGGTGGCAAAATCGTACGGAACAAACAACAAAATCAACGTGGCAAAAGCGGCCCAAAAGGGTTTAATCGAGGCAGGTGAAAATGAAAATATTACTTAAACCACTCAAAAAGAGCAAAGTAAGAGTGGGCCGCGGAATGAGTTCGGGTCATGGTAAAACATCTACTCGCGGAATGAATGGTCAGAAATCAAGGACTGGTTCTTCGACCAAGTTTTTTGAGGGAGGCCAAACAAAATTGATAAACCGAATTCCAAAAGCCAGAGGTTTTAAATCGGTAACCAAGAAAAATTTAACATTAACCAGTGACGTTATTGCCAAAAATTTTAAATCCGGCGATCTTGTCTCAAAAGAAAAACTGATTGAAAAACTACGGTTAAGCAAATCGGATTTATTAAAAGTAAAGGGTTTTAAGGTTATCAAAGGAAAGAATTTGCTCTCTGGAATTAATTTTACGGATGATATCATCTTAAGCAAATCGATAAAACAATAAAATGAACAAGATCCTGGACACATTGAAAAGGATCGTTCATCTGAGGGATCTCAGAGATAAGTTAATAGTCACCTTTGCGCTTTTGGTGGTTTTTAGAATCGTTGCCCACGTTCCATTACCGGGGGTTGATACTGCTGGATTAGCGAATTTTTTCCAAAATAACCAAGCACTGGGATTGTTAGATCTTTTTTCCGGTGGCTCAGTCAGCAGATTCTCACTTGCGATGCTTGGCGTTGGCCCGTACATTACTGCTTCGATTGTAATCCAACTATTGACGGTTGCCATTCCATCTCTCGAGGAACTCCAGAAAGAAGGTGAGTACGGAAGACAGAAGATTAATCAATATACCCGCTATTTATCTATACCACTGGCTTTTGTCGAATCGTACGGACTCATCCGGCTTCTGCAGAGTCAAAACGTCATAAGCGTAAATGATATTTCCTCTATGGCTTTAATCTTGATTACTGCAACTGCGGGAACGGTGTTTTTAATGTGGTTGGGTGAAATTATCTCCGAGCGAGGCATCGGCAATGGCATATCAATGATTATTTCAGCCGGAATTATTGCCGGACTTCCGGCGCAAATTGCGGCAACCGGAGAGGTGATTTCAAACAAACTATTGATTGGCGGTGAATTGGTAGCTATTTTTGTGGCAATGATTGCTTTCATCGTTTGGGTGAATGAAGCGGAGAGGAGAATTCCGGTAAGCTATGCTCGGCGTATTCGGGCTGGTCATACAGTTAGTTCAATTCAATCTTATCTGCCAATCAAGGCAAATGCGGCTGGTGTAATTCCAATAATCTTTGCCACGAGTATTTTGGTTATCCCTGGTGTTTTGGCTCAATATCTTCAAACCTCTTCGTCTGAGTCAGTTAAAAACTTTGCAATCTCAATGAATACGTTTTTCTCTAACAATACCTACCACGCCATCTTGTTTTTTGTTTTAGTTTTTTGCTTTACTTTTTTCTATACATCAATTATTTTTCAGCCAAAAAATATTGCTGAAAACCTCCAAAAACAGGGTGGCTTTGTTCCTGGGGTGAGGCCCGGAAACATGACTGCACAATACCTTGGATCGATTATTTACAAAATTACTTTTGCAGGTGCGTTTTTCTTATCGATTGTAGCTGTGTTTCCATTTGCACTACAATCAGTGACGGGTATTCGTACCTTGGCGATCGGGGGTACTGGTATTCTGATTATCGTTTCCGTGACACTTGATTTCGTACGCCAAATCAAAGCACAATTGGCGATGAGATCTTATGACGAAATTAAATTCAAATGATACAAAAGAAAAGTAAAGAACAGATAAGGTTGATACAGAAATCGGGGCTTATAGCAAAATTTACCTTGAAGGAATTGCTTAGTGCTGCTAAACCTGGTGTAAGCCGGTTTGAGCTAGAAAAGATTGCGAATCGTTTAATTGCCGCCCGTGGGGCCAAACCTTCATTTCTGGGATATAGAGGGTATAAATTTGCAACCTGTATATCGATTAATGACGAGGTGGTTCATGGGTTACCATCCCAAAAGCGAATTAAGGATGGTGATATTGTCTCGATCGACGTTGGGGTAAATTATAACGGTTATTACTCGGATACGGCCGCCACGATCATTGTGGGGCAGGCAAGCCAAGAGATTAAAAATCTTGTTTCAAACACGCGTAAAGCCCTAATGGATGCAATTTCAGTTGTTAAACCGGGGGTCAGGGTAGGTGAGATTGAAAGCAAAACCGGAGAGGTGCTTCGGGTTAGTAAACTAAAGCCAATTCTCGCCTTATCTGGTCATGGAGTTGGATTCGAGGTGCATGAAGAGCCCTCAATAAAAAGTGACGGCGAGATAGAAAGCGGTGAAATTCTGGAAGAGGGCATGGTCATTGCGATCGAACCGATGGCAACACTAGGGACGGGGGAGGTATATACCGATAAAGACGGTTGGACAATTAAAACCGTAGATGGAAAACCAGCCGCTCATTTTGAACATACAATTGCGGTTACAAAGAACGGTTATAAAATGTTGACAGTATGATAAAAAAATGTTAATATTGGATGTGGCTAACGTATGAGTTGAGGATGAATGCCAAATAACGATTTAATAGAAATAGAAGGGGAAGTTATAGAGGCATTACCTAATGCCTTATTTAAGTTAAAACTCGATTCTGGTCAGGAAATTATCGGGCATTTATCTGGAAAGATGCGCATCCACTATATCAGGGTTGTTCCTGGAGACAGAGTAAAGGTTGAAATGACACCTTATGATTTATCAAAAGGTAGAATTGTAACGAGGTTGAAATGAAAGTACGTCCATCGGTAAAGAAAATTTGTAATAAGTGTAAAATAGTACGTCGACGCGGCAAGACGGGCAAGATTAAAGTTTATGTGACGTGTGAGAATCCACGACACAAACAAAGACAGGGATAAAAATGATTAGAATTGCGGGTGTAAATATTCCGGAAAATAAAAGAGCTGTGATTGCTCTTACTTATGTACAGGGAATTGGTCTGGCAACATCCAAGAAAATTTTAAAACAAGTAAAAATATCGGAGGATGAGCACCTCGGCAAAGTATCTGAATCAGACATTGAAACAATTCGCAGAATCGTGGAAAAGGAGCATACGATTGAGGGAGATTTGCGATCAGAGGTCCAGCGAAATATTAAAAGATTAAAAGAAATTGGTTCTTACCGTGGCTCAAGGCATGCGAAAAATTTACCATCCAGAGGACAGAGAACCAAAACAAATGCACGCACAAAAAGAGGCAGAAAGATCACGGTTGGATCGGGCCGAAAAAAGTCAGCTGAGAAAACCTAAAAATTATGAAAAAATCAAAACTTGCGAAACAGATTAGTAAGGCGAAGGTTTTTATAAAATCTTCCTTTAACAATACTTTGCTTTCAGCAACCGATGAACAGGGAAATGTCTTTGCCTGGTCTTCTACCGGAAGAGCGGGTTTTAAGGGAAGCAGAAAAGCAACACCGTTTGCTGCAACACAAGCGGCAAAAATTGTTATTGACAAAATGCATGAAGCGCAAACAGAGGAAATCTCCGTTTACGTGGCAGGTGTTTCTTCTGGAAGAGACGCTGCTATAAGAGCATTCGGTTCAGCTGGATTTAGAATTGGCAAAATATCAGACATAACGCCGATACCACATAATGGCTGTAGAGCAAAGAAACCGAGGAGAGTTTAATGGAAAAAAACGACAAATGCAGAATTTGCCGAAGGGTCGGCGAAAAATTATTCCTCAAAGGCGAGAAGTGTAATTCGCCGAAGTGTGTTTTTAATAAAAAAAGTTATGCCCCAGGTTTAGCTGGTCCGAAAGTTAGGATGAGACGTGGATCGGATTATTCAACACAGCTTAGGGAAAAACAAAAGGCCAGAGCGATTTATAGAGTTTCGGAAAAACAAATGCAGAATTACTTTAAAGAAGCCCGCAAGGACAGGTCTGCAACAGGTGAGATTTTAATTCAGCTGTTAGAGAGACGGTTAGATAATGTTGTCTTCAGGGCTGGATTCGGCGTGTCGCGCGATGAGGCGCGTCAAATGGTGAGCCATGGTAAAATATTGCTTAATGGCAAAAGAGCGAAAACACCCTCACAACTTGTCTCTTTAAACGATGTTATAAAAACAACAAAACTTCCCGAAAAGACACTCTCGCAAAAAGAAATGCCCCAGTGGTTAAATTCAGCAAATGCCGGAGAGGTAAAAATTTCCTCTTTACCGGGCAAGGAAGAATTGTCACTTATCAACGAACAATTAATAATTGAATTTTATTCAAGATAAAAGGAGTATATATGAGTTATATTTTAAACGATTTAAATCTTCTTGAGATTAAATCACAACGCCTGGAAGACAATAAGTCCACACAGTTTGTTATCGAACCTCTTTCCCCCGGTTATGGCGTTACCGTCGGAAATACATTGCGACGAATCTTGCTTTCCTCGCTGGAAGGCGCTGCAATTAAGTCAGTCAAAATAGTCGGAGCGAGCCACGAATTCTCTACACTAAAGGGAGTAAAGGAAGATGTAGTTGATTTAATTTTAAACCTTAAAACCACGAGGTTTAAATTAACAGGAGACGGTCCTGTAATGCTCGAATTATCAGTCAAGGGTCCTAAAAAGGTGACTGCCGCCGATTTCAAAAAAAATTCGCAAATAGAAATCGTTGATCCGGATCATTATATTGCATCAGTTGAGAAATCGGGAAAATTAGACCTTGAAGTTGAAATCGACCGCGGACGCGGTTATGTCCCGATTGAAAAGAAACTGGACGAAAAATTACCCTTAGGGACAATTATGGTAGATAGTATTTACACTCCAGTTAAAAAAGTTAAGTTTGACGTAGAAAATACCCGTGTTGGCGGAATGACCGATTATAACCGTCTCGTAATAGAGATTACAACAGATGGAACTATTAGTCCCTCAGATGCCCTGAAAACGGCGGCACAGATTATGAGTGAGCATTTACAAGTAGTAATAGATTCTTGTGAAATTACACCAAAATCAGCAAAATCAGATAAAAAAGCGACTAAGAAGAAGAAAAAAAACGAGGAATAATGGCAAGAGTGTCCAAAACAAAGAAGCCAATATTTAGGCTGGCGAAGAATCAGCTTTCTTCTTTGGTTTTATCTGAAAAGCTAGTTACAACGGAATCGAAGGCCAAAGCATTAAAACAGGAGGCCCAAGCTTTGATTTCACTGCTTGCCACATCAGACGACAAGGTTGCCATAAGGCGAAAATTAAATAACCTGCTTTACGGAAAAGCAATTGACAAAGCACTTGAGGAAGGAAAATCATACAAATTCGTTTCAATTATTAAAACCAAGAAGCGGTCTGGTGATTCTGCTTCGATGTCAATCGTGAGTTTAAATCTGACAAAGCCGGAAAAGGAATCGAAGAAAAAGGCATAAAAATGAAAGAAATTAAATACGACGCTACAAATAAGGCATTGGGAAGGGTTTCTTCTGAAATTGCGCGCATCCTTATGGATAAGGATAATGTTAATTATGCTCCAAACATCGTTTTTGATGGTACGATTGAAATTTCAAATTTAGACAAAGTTCAACTTAGTGAAAAAAAACTAGCCGATTCGAAGTATTATCGCCACAGTGGCTATATCGGTAACCTGAAGGAAAGTACAATGAGAGAGCTTTGGGAAAAAGACCGCGACATGTTTTTCAAAAATATGGTAAAAAATATGCTTCCAAATAACAAACTAAGAAGCATTAGGTTGAAAAAGATAAAGATTAAATAATGGCAACAGAAAAATACTTTTTTGGAACAGGTAGAAGGAAAACAGCTATCGCCCAGGTACGTCTTTATTCTGGTACGGGTAAGGTTGAATATGCCAATCACGACGCCGTTAAAGATCAATTACTGGTTGAGCAGGCAAAAAAACCACTTTCACTTGTGTCACTTGATAGCAAATATGATATTACGATTTCACTTTCCGGTGGAGGTTTATCCTCGCAGCGGGGAGCAACACTTTTGGCGGTATCGAGAGCTCTAGCCAAAGTGGATCCTGAAATTGAAAAAACATTGAAAAAAGAGGATTATTTAACGCGCGACCCCAGAGAAAAAGAGCGTAAAAAACCCGGACTGAAACGTGCGCGAAGGGCGCCACAGTGGGCGAAAAGATAAAATCAAATAAAGCCGACAATCAAAAAAAGCAAATGGTTGTCGAGTCAGTTCGCAAAGGCGTTGAGACCTATCTTTCACAAAATATTGACAGGTATGGGTTTGCATCCGTTGACTTGATTACAATATCGGATGATTTAAGGCACTCAACTGTTTA
>Ga0172380_10000790_pt1 | contig 57934 bp, 54 predicted proteins | sample Leawe162metaG_FD_119747 | JGI IMG/M metagenome (GOLD analysis project Ga0172380, IMG submission 119747) | Leachate microbial communities from a municipal landfill in Southern Ontario, Canada - Leachate well 162 metaG | ecosystem: Engineered > Solid waste > Landfill > Unclassified | place... | reverse complement strand
GAGGGCTTTGCGTAGTTCGCTTTCCAGGTTGGCGCGGCTGTTGATGGTTTCTTGCATTTGCGGATCAAAAAAACGTAGGGTGTTGCGACCGGCTTTTTTGGCTTGGTACATGGCAATGTCGGCATGTTTGAGTAACTCTTCTTGCGTTTCGCCATGGTCGCTAAAAAGCGCGATGCCGATGCTAGGGGTGCTGTGATGTTCGTGGATATCAAGCTGATAAGGTTGATTCAATGTGGTTAAAATTTTATGCCCGATATGTTCTACCTGCGTGGCGGCTTCTATAGACTTCTCGCTTAAATCTTCCAGCATCACCACAAATTCATCACCGCCCAAACGTGCAACGGTGTCGCCCTCTCGCACGCATGTAAGGAGTCGATTAGCGACCTCTTGTAACAGCTTATCGCCAATATCGTGCCCTAATGTGTCATTGAGCGTTTTAAAGTGGTCAAGGTCAAGAAAAAGTAACGCTCCGCCTTTACTACTACGCGCGCTTACGACCAATGCCTGATTTAGGCGATCCAGCAGCAATCTACGATTAGGCAACCCTGTTAGTGGGTCATAAAAAGCCAGGCTTTGAATTTCATCAGCGGCCGCCTTGCTTTCGGTAATATCACTCAATGTACTCACGTAATTGGTTACAAGACCTTGTTCATTTTTAACCGCACTAATCGATAAATACCCGGGATAAATTTCACCGTTTTTACGTCTGTTCCAAACTTCCCCCTGCCAGCCGCCGTTACGATTGATGTTATCCCACATCACTTTATAAAAGTCCTCATCCTGACGGCCTGATCTAAACATGCTGGAAGGCTGACCGATGACTTCTTCTGCACTATAGCCTGTAATATTTGAGAATGATTGATTCACCCTTAAAATCATACGGTTAACATCGGTGACCATTAGACTTTCTTGGGAGTCAAATGTGGTGGCAGCAATTTGAATATTATTTTCAGCCTGTTTGCGCTCGATGGCGATACTCACCAACTGCGCGCATTGCTCAATCAGCGCAAGGTCAACTGGTGTGGGCGTTGCTTTTTCACGATGATAGATGGCAAAAGTACCTAAAACACGCCCTGTTGAAGCAAAAACCGGCTGTGACCAACATGCTTGCAAGCCAGCACGGTTAGCAAGTGCTCTGTAAGCTACCCAATACGGATGCGTTGCAATATCTTCAACAATAACAGTCTCACCTGTAAATGCAGCCGTACCACAAGACCCAGCACTCAGGCCTATTTCTGCCCCATTGATGGCCTTGTTATAAAATTCAGGCAGGCTTGGCGCAATGGCGTCACTCAGGCGTTTAGCTGCTGCATCTAAAAGCAATATACTGCAAAGCATTTTAGGGTTAAGTGCTTCGACGCCGAGAACTACAGACTCAAGCAGTTTACGTAGTGGTTCGCCGGCAACCAACAGCTCTAATATACGTGTGCGAAACTGCTCGTACGCCTCTGCACGTTTTCGTTCGGTAATATCACGAGATAACACAATAAAACGTGGCCGCTGCCCATCAATGGTTTTTTTAGCTACAGAAAGCTCAAACCAACGCAAACCAAGTGGCACCAGCAGTTCTAATTGCTTCCCCTGTGAATGCCCAGTCTCATTAGCTTCTTGCAAGGCGGCCATTACGATCATCGCTGACTGTTGCGATAGCACGTCTTGCACCGTTCTACCTATCAATGCCTTTTGTGGTGCAGCTAATAAACTATCTTTGGGCGTCTTGACTGCATAGTAACGGCCATCTAGGTCAAGCTCAAACAATGCATCGGGCATGGCGTCAAATACGGCTTTAAGATTAGCCTCGCTTTCTTGCATCGCGCCGTGCTCCAACTGCAATCTACGTCTAGTGGACTGCAACCGAAAACTCAATAGAAAAATGAGCGCAATAGCCATAAAACCAATGATCATCTGCCATTGATAGCGTAGCCATACGTCATACAAAGTAAACGTAGGCGCCGATTCAAACGGTGGCGCACGCAACGCTCTTAATAAATCCGTCACAGGCGTATAGTCGGCAGGGACAGTAAAGCCATGAATACCCAACACAGCCGTAGCACTGGTATTTTCTTCTAACAAAAATAGTACTGCGGCAACATGTCGTGAAAAATCTTCGTTTACATGCGACATTGCCGCAAGCGGCCACTCCGGATACAAACGCGTAGAGGCTCGCACTGGGAAATGAGGTAAGTTTTGCTGATTGATAATCTTAATTTTTGTTATATCAAGCTGTCCCTCACGTGCCAATGCCTCTAACACACCTGTACGCACAAATCCCACATCAGCACGGCCTGTCAGTACCGCTTGCACTACGTTGTCATGAGGCTCTCCAGTAAACATTACTTTGGCTTCTAGTGGTAAATAGATGCTTGCTTGGTTAAGTATATAGGCTTGCATTTGATAGCCACCTAATGAATCCTTGCTGATTGCGGCAATACTTTTACCTTTAATATTTGCTAAAGTTTGAATAGAATCTTGGTTGGCGAGGCTAAAAATAACGCCACCAAACACACTGACTGGCAGCCCGCGTTCAGTCATAATGACCGTAGCTAAGGGTGCGGACAATCCACTTTGATGGTTTAATTTGATGTAATGCGCAGGGTTGGTGAATACAAAATCTAATTGACGGCTAGCCACCGCCGCGTCTAGTTCGGGCAAGGTAAAGGCTTCTATCGTAAAGTCTTGTTCCGGCATGGCAAGCTTTAGCACAACGGCCAGCGGTTGCCACTGGACTAAAGTTTGTGATTTTGAGCGAAAAGCAAGTACACCAATTTTTATCGGGTCTGCTGCATTTGCAGCCAAGCTGGATAAAGCCATCGCAACCACGCAAGCTAACATCACTACAAGCGTCCATCTCGATTGTTGGTTATTCATCATGAGTCACATTAAAGTCTCTTGGTAAATACTCATCACGGATTAATGATGATAAATCATTAGACTGCTTAATCAATTGATGCTCAAACATCAACGCAGCCAAGCTACGCGCACTGTTTAACAACAATGGCTGTTCACCAGATAACAAACGGTGGTTATTGACTGCATCAGGCAATTGCAAACCTTTGTATGCGCTTAATACTTGTTGCACGCCTAAGTCTAAATGCGCTGCAATCCTGTAAGCGGCATCGTGCGGATTGTGGCTTAAGTGACGCAATGCGCGAAAATGTGCTGAAATTAAATGACGAATAGCGGTGGCATAACTGAAATTTAGCGCATCGTTACGCATCACCAATACGTCAATCACCATGTTAGGTGCTTGCCTTGTATCAAATAGCTTGCGGGCACCTTGTGTTAATAACACTGTAGCCACCGGCTCATAGGTAATAATGGCGTCTATCTGTTTATTACGCCAAGCCTGATGGTGTTCGTCAGCTTTAATCGGCACCAGTACAACTTCTTTTTTAGTGAGATGAGCTATTTGTAAAATTTTGATCAGCATCACCTCGCCGACTGAGTTTGGTTCGTAGCCGATACGTTTACCTTTAAGGTCAGATAAATTTTCAATACTGGCATCTGCCAATAGCATATCAGCCCCGGCAGACACATCAAACACCATCACCACAGAAACAGGCAAGCCCATAGACCGCACTTTTAGGACTTCATCTAGCGTGAGTGCCGCGCCGTCAACCTCACCATCAATCAATGCCTGAATTGACGCTGTTGCGTTGTGTGTTTGTACTAAACGCACTTGTTTGGTATTTAGCCAGCCCTCATCTCGCGCTAAAAACATAGGCGTATAGCCCGGCCAAACGTGCGCAGCAACGGCTATCGGCTTATCAATCAACAGGCCGCAAGCTGGTATCGCTAACACACATGCGAAAAAACTCATGAAAACCAGCTTTAGTTTCCATGAGTTTTTTATGTTACGCAGTATTAAAAATGATTTTAACATTAAGGCATTTTTTATTTTCACCGCTTAATTTTCGACACTGGTTTCTGCCTGTTTAGCCCAGTCGAACATACTGACAAGACGTTAAACAATTAACCCTGAGCGTGTAAGCGTCTGCGATTTAGCTTGACCATCTCTGCCATAAACTGAATCTTTGCTTGAATTGCCTTGCAAATGATTAAGTAGTTCTTGGTTGCGATTAAAATGTTTAGCGATCAATACGCCGTTGAGTCGATTCATTTCTTTTGCTTCATTTAATGCTTTTTGAAACTTAGCCCATGCCTGACTAATACTTGGTTTGGCTTGTTGTTGCACCCAAGCGTCCATACCTGCTTCACTCGCTTCAAAACCGTTAACAGACAGTGCATCGTAGCGCGCTCTGGCCGCAAGGTTTAAGCGCTGTAACAATAGGGATTTTTCTTCTATAACGGCTTCTATCGCATCGACATCCGCTTTTAACAAATGTGCTTGCTCACGTAACATCAACGCCAGTAGCTCACCCAATAACCGAGCATCTTGCTCTAATGAAACAGGCTTGCTTGAACTTGTAGCGTTCATCTTAGGTTATGCGGCTCTATTAGTGAGTAAGTCTTTTACGGTTTCAATCAGGCCGTTTGCTACTTTTTCAGAGCTCACAGTAAACTGACCAGACTCAATTGCGGATTTAATTGCACCGACTTTTTCAGCATTAAAAACATTGCTTGCGGCAACTTTGGCTTCTAATGATTGTAGTTTAGTCGATAATGGCGACAGCGTTACATTTTCAGTCGATTTGGAACCAGACTGCGATTGCTCGGTTTTTTGTTTAGATTCCGCCTCAACTTTAGCTGCATTGGCTTTTTCTACATTAGCTTTATCAACACCAAGCGCTGCCGTATTTTTAATTGTGTCGTTAACTTTCATGACATTTCATCCTTTTTACTTAAATTGCCCTTGCGCTTTACACGCATCCTTAATGCTACTATCGGCATAGTTTAAGCGAACTTTAATACTTTAGTAAAAAATATCATCTTATTTAGTGTTTATTTAGTGCTTACGATGACTTCAACCGGCTCAACCAGCAAATTTACATAGATTAAATGCGTTATTGTTAAAATCCCACTTCTATCAAACCGCCTTGGCGCGCAATGCCTGTTACCACCTGTCCGCTTGCCACTTTCACCTGTACTAGTTGACCTTCGTTGGCTTTTGTGATCGCTTTTCCCTCGGCAGAGATTCTAAAACCACGACCAATCGTCGTGATAGATACGGTTTGTCCTTGTTGCACCACCGGAGCAATTTTTAACATTTCCTGCCTGATAACGGTGCCTGCATTCATGGAGACATTCACCAATCGACCCACCGCCTGATCCAACTCAGTAAATATACCTGCTGGCAATTGCGTTAAATCACCTGTTTCAAAAATTAAATCCTGACCTGCCACAACATGCCCTTGTGCCAAAGGTACTGCCGCCACTAAATATTGTGCTGAAACATTTACGCTCGCCTGCACATATATTGTCCACGCACTAGGTGCATTGCAACGTACGCCTACACTGGTTTTACCCCATGCTCGACTGCCTTTAGGCAAAAAAACCTGTGGCTCAGGGCATTGTGCTAAACGCAAATGCGGATCAATGGCACCTGCGTTTACGCTGACTTCACCTGGATAACCAATGGTTTGCGTGTTTAAAAAATCTACAATTTTAAGTTTTAATGTAGATAGGTCATGCCTGCCAGCTTGGCTACTTACCGCCACCTTGCTACCAGAGTTAACCGATGTGGCTTGTGCATGCGCAACAGAGGCACCTGACAATACAACAATTGTAAGTAATCCAACTATTAAAAAAGCGATACCTAGCACTTTTACACGGAGGTAATCTTCAAAGTAATGCATATTGAACTCCAATGTGATTAACAATAATTCAATGAAGCATTCTACGGATGCACCCTAATAACAAAACTAAGAAAAGGCCAGTAATTACCCGTTTGCTTTATTGATTGAAGTTTAATGCTTAACCTTAGACTATCTCTCGTCAGTGTTATCGGTGTAAAAAGTATTTTCTTTAGGGTTAAAAAATACACTTTACAAACAAACGCTATACAAAGAAATCAAGTATTGGTGAAAGGATATATCGTGATCAATAAATTAGACGCGGCTTTGAGTCTGCATCAAAATGTTCTAAGAGTGCGCGGGCAGCGCCAAGAGCTTATTGCGGCCAACATCGCCAATGCGGATACGCCCAATTACAAGGCGCGTGATTTAGACTTTGGTGCCGTGATGAAAAATGCAATGTCAGGTGTTGCGCAAGAGGGTTTTAACACTTCAAAAACTTCCACTCAACATTTAGATGGCGCACCGTCAAAAGTAGCGCTAACAGGCGGCGCTTTGTTTCGCCCCGTGATGCAAGGTAGTGTCGATGGCAATACCGTGGATATGGATGTTGAGCGTAATCAATTTGCCGATAATGCAATTCGCTATGAAGCGAGTTTGATTATGATTAACGGCCAACTTAAATCAATGCTCTCGGCGATTCAAAGCCAGTAATTGCGTTATTTAAGCTTAGTAAGCAAATCAGGAGCAAGTGATGTCATTATTTAATGTGTTTAACATTTCCGGTTCTGCCATGAGCGCACAGTCGCAACGTTTAAATGCGGTAGCCAGTAACCTGGCCAATGCAGATAGCGCCACCAGCGCCAATGGAACCGCTTACAAAGCCAAGCAGGTGGTTTTTAGCGCGGTGCCGACAAAGTCACCCGATGCCAGCGGCGTAAAGGTGACCAAAGTGATTGAAGATCAATCACCACCTAAAATCATTTATGACCCTAAACACCCGCTTGCCGATGAAAAAGGCTATGTCACGATGCCTAACGTTAACGTGACTGAGGAAATGGTGAATATGATTTCAGCCTCACGCGCTTACCAAAACAATGTAGAAACCATGAATGCGGTTAAAACCATGCTTTCTAAAACGCTAACCATTGGCCAGTCATAACTATTAGACGCAATTCAAAACTATCGTTTCTAGCTTAAATCGCTCGTATAAGGAAAACATCATGGCAGCCGTACAAAGTACCTCAAACAGCCCATCACAGGCGCTACTTGACTCAGTTAACGGTCAAAAAAACAGCACTACTAACAGCATAGATAACGCGCAGGACAGGTTTATGACGTTATTAGTCACGCAAATGAAAAACCAGGATCCACTCAATCCGATGGATAACGCACAGGTGACGAGCCAAATGGCACAGCTTTCTACCGTAACCGGTATTGACAAGCTAAACAACACGCTGGAATTATTGATTGGTAACGTGCAGGCAGGTCAATCTTACCAGGCATCCAGCATGATCGGTCATAGTGTGCTGAGCCCTGGTAACGAAATTATCACCAGTGGCGAAGGCGGATTTTTTGGTGCAGATCTGCCAATAGGCGCAGATAAACTAACGGTTACGATTAAAGATGCAGCCGGCAACGTGGTTAGAACACTTGATTTAGGCAAGCAAGAGGTCGGCACCACGCCCCTAAGCTGGGATGGCTTGACCAATGACGGCTCAGTCGCTAAAAGCGGTAGTTATCAATTTGAGCTGGCGGCAACCATTGCAAACAACACCGCAGCAGCGAGCGGTTTAAGTTTTGCACAGGTAATGAGCATCTCAAATAACGCCAATAGCATTAAATTGAATTTGAGCAACCTAACCAGTGTTAACACCAGTGACGTAAGAGAGATTTTTTAGGCCAGACCTATAGCAACGTTTAACGTGATCCAAATCAACACAATTTAGTAAGTCATCACCATTAAGTAGTTTTAATTAAGCGCTAATTAAAGTAATCAGGAGAATAAAATGAGTTTTCAACAAGGTTTAAGCGGTCTTAATGCAGCTTCTAAACAACTAGAAGTCATCGGCAATAACGTATCAAATGCGAATACCGTAGGCTTTAAGCAAGCTCGCGCTGAATTTGCTGACGTTTATGCTAACTCACTCTCTGGCGGTGGTGGCACGCAAATTGGTATCGGTGCAAAATTATCAACAGTGGCACAACAGTTTACTCAAGGCAATGTAACCGGCACAAATAATCCGCTAGACATCGCGATCAACGGCAACGGATTTTTCCGCATGAGCAACAACGGCGCGATTACTTATTCACGTAACGGGCAGTTTCAAATGGATAAGTCAGGCTTTATCGTTGATGCCTCAAGTAAACGGCTGACTGGATTTGCCGCAGATGCGTCAGGTGCGCTACTGAAAGGCGCGCCGGCAGACCTGCAAATATCAACCGCAGATATTTCGCCACAAAGCACGACTGAAATCGATGGTATCGTTAATTTAGATTCGCGTAAAACAGCCCCGGCTATCACGCCGTTCGACCCGACCGACCCTGCAACCTATAGCGACTCTACTGCCGTGTCAGTATTTGATAGCTATGGCATTTCACATACATTGCAAACCTTTTTTGTAAAAGATGCGCTCCCAAACGTATGGAATCTCTACACCACAGCAGATGGTGTTTTTACCACAGGTGTCAATGCAACAACGCCAGCAGCTACACTCACATTTCCAGCCTCTGGCACGGGTGTTAATCCAACGAGCTCAGTCAATCCAATTCCAGTTTCTTTTGCACCTACCACGGGTACACCACCAGTAGCAACAGGGGCGGCCAGTCCATTGACATTTACCATGGACTACACTAAAGGTACACAGTTTGGGTCAAGCTTCAGCATCAATAGCTTGTTGCAAGACGGCTTCGCCTCTGGTCGCCTTTCTACTTTTAATACGGCGGCCGATGGCACAATTGTAGGTAGCTACAGCAATGGACAATCAAGAATACTTGGGCAAGTCACGCTGGTTAATTTCACTAATCCAAATGGCTTGCAATCTCTTGGTGGCAATGCCTGGGCGGAAAGTGCCGGCTCCGGCGCACCGCAACCAAGCTTTGGCGGCACACCAGGCACCGGACCGCTGGGCGTGTTGCAATCTTCGGCCGTTGAAGACTCTAATACTGACCTGACGGCCGAACTTGTGAATATGATTACAGCACAACGTTACTATCAAGCCAATGCGCAAACCATTAAAACGCAGGATCAGGTGTTGCAAACGTTAGTGAATCTACGTTAACCGTTATCGTTTATAGCAAACTGAATAAGGAGACACGCGATGGATCGCATGATTTATACCGCAATGACGGGTGCAAAACACATCCTTGAGCAACAGGCGACCACTTCGCACAACCTTGCCAACGCCACCTCCACAGGATTTAAATCGCAAATAGACTCATTTAGAGCAGTGCCGATACTGGGTCAAGGCATGCCTACGCGTGCTTTCGTGGTGGATTCCACCTCTGGGGCAGACTTTAACCCCGGCGCTATTCAAGCGACTAATCGCGATTTAGACGTTGCAGTACAAGGTAAAGGCTGGCTTGTCGTGCAGCGTGCAGATGGTTCTGAAGGCTATACACGCAATGGCTCACTCAAAGTCAGTGAAAACGGTATTTTGCAAACAGCAAACGGACTGACGGTGATGGGGGATGGCGGCCCGATCAGCATTCCGCCCGATGTAACCATCAGCATTGCCAAAGACGGCACTGTTTCTTCAATTTCAAATGATACGCTACCCGGACCTGCCAACAGCATTGGGCGCATTAAGCTTGTTAATCCCGCAGAGGCTAACCTTATACGTGCCAGCGATGGTTTATTTGTTACAAAAGATGGCGCCCCGGCTGACGTAGATATTAACGTCAACTTAGTAAATGGCGCCTTGGAAGGCAGTAATGTCAACGTTGTAGATGCCATGGTGAGTATGATTAGCCTCGCCAGACAATTTGAAACTCAAATGAAGCTACTGCAAACGGCTGAGAATAACGCCAATAAAGCCAGTCAGCTCCTCAATTTGAGTTAACGCTCAATCCGTTATTATTAGTTTATGACTAATAGAACAATAAATTTTTATTCAAGTTTTGATGTGTTTCTGATTAGCGCGACTAATCCTAAAAGGAAATAAAATGATACGCTCATTATGGATCTCAAAAACAGGGCTAGATGCTCAGCAAACGCAGATGGACGTGATTGCCAACAACTTGGCAAACGTTAGCACCAGCGGCTTTAAACGATCACGCGCAGTATTTGAAGATCTGCTGTATCAAAACATCCGCCAACCAGGCGCGCAGTCTTCACAACAAACACAGTTGCCTTCTGGCCTTCAATTAGGTACGGGGGTTAGGCCTGTCGCCACAGAGCGTATTTTTACACAAGGTAATTTACAACAAACCGGCAATGATAAAGATGTCGCGATTCAAGGTGCAGGCTTCTTTCAGGTGCTGTTACCTGATGGCACCACCGCCTACACGCGCGACGGCTCATTTCAGGTAGATAGCCAAGGTCAATTAGTTACCGCAAGCGGCTTTCCGGTACAGCCTGCCATTACCATTCCGGCAGATGCTCAAAGTCTTAGTATCGGTCGCGATGGCACGGTTTCAATTACATTGGCAGGCGCCACGGCTGTAACACAAATTGGTTCATTGCAACTTGCTACGTTTATCAATCCGGCCGGTTTACAAGGCAAAGGTGAAAACCTGTTTGTTGAAACTGCAGCCTCTGGTAATGCCAATGCAAATACCCCTGGCACCAATGGCGCGGGCTTATTAACGCAAAGCTTTGTTGAAACCTCTAACGTTAACGTGGTTGAAGAGCTGGTTAATATGATTCAAACTCAGCGCGCTTATGAAATTAATAGTAAGGCGATTACAACGTCAGACCAAATGCTACAAAGACTCACCCAAATGTAGTGAACATTTAAGCTAAGTCAGCTGATCAATGTCACCTTTTATTAAACGCCAGTTACTAAACACCAGGAGCCCAAAATGTTGAATACAATCTACCGTAGCGCACGCAACATTTCAGCACTGCGCGTTTTAATGATAATGAGCATCTTGTTACTTGGCTCAATGTTCAGCGGTTGTGCAATTACACCAAGTACGATCGTTAAAGAGCCAACTACGGCAAAAGCGGCAGCACCTGCAACCGCCAACACTAGCAATGGCGCAATTTTCAGCGCCAGCACTTATCGTCCAACGTTTGAAGACAGACGCCCACGCTTTGTAGGTGATATCGTTACCATCAACATCATTGAAAATACCTCAGCCACCAAAGCCAATGCAAGCTCTGGCAGCAAACAGGGCGATGCCAGCTTTAATACAGATGCCAAAATAGGTGACAATACCCGACCTATCGGTGGCCTGCTTGCAGGGCTACCTTTCGGCAATTTGGCAAGTTTCTCAGCCAGCTCAGATAACTCATTTGCAGATAAAGCAGCAGCAAATTCTAGCAATGTATTCACGGGCTCTATTACCACTACCGTGGTTGAGGTATTACCCAATGGCAACTTGATTGTCAGCGGAGAAAAACAAGTAGCGCTGGATAAAGGCACTGAATTTGTGCGTTTTTCTGGTGTAGTTAACCCGGACACAATTACCCAAGGTAACTTTGTGCCCTCAACCAAAGTTGCTGATGCCCGCATTGAATACCGCACCAACAGCAAAATTGACGGTGCTGCCATTGCTTCAATATTTGCTCGATTCTTCTTAAGCATGAGCCCATGGTAAAGGTCACCACAATGCATGGCACGATAAAAAGTATATTTAACACTTTAAGCAACCAGCGATTGGTTCGCTTTTGCACGTTGCTATTTTGCTGCGTACTTTCTATTCAACCAGCATACGCTGAGCGTCTTAAAGACCTTGCTTCAATTCAGGGCGTGCGCACCAACCAATTATTAGGTTATGGTTTAGTGGTAGGGCTAGATGGCACAGGTGACCAAACTACACAAACGCCATTCACCGTACAAAGCATTATCAGCATGATGCAACAAATGGGCGTGAGCTTACCTCCTGGCACCAGTTTGCAGCTTAAAAACGTAGCCGCCGTAATGGTTACAAGCGCCCTGCCCGCCTTTGCGCAACCGGGTCAAAATTTAGACATCACGGTTTCATCTATGGGTAACGCAAAAAGCTTGCGTGGCGGTACCCTGTTAATGACTCCACTCAAAGGTGCCGATGGGCAGATATACGCCATTGCGCAAGGCAACCTTGTGGTTGGCGGTGTAGGTGCAGCTGCCAACGGCGCACAAACGCAAGTTAATCATCTCAGTGTGGGTAGAGTTAGCGCTGGCGCTACCGTTGAACGTGCCGTGCCAGGCAACCTCAGCCAAGCTGAATTTGTGAATTTAGAGTTAAAAGAATCGGATTTTTCTACCGCTACCTTGGTGGTTGATGCGATTAACCGCCGTTTTGGTAAAAATACTGCATTTGCGCAAGATGGTCGCGTTATACGCGTACAACCTCCCATCGACACCAGTCGTGTTGCTTTTCTTGCCGCGCTTGAAAGCATCAATGTAGTGCCTGCCACCAGCTCTGCCAAGGTCATCATCAACGCACGCACCGGATCTGTGGTGATGAATCAATCAGTGACACTGGAAAGCTGTGCGGTATCTCACGGCAACTTATCCGTCACCATCAACACCGAACCGGTGATTAGCCAGCCAGGACCATTATCCAGCGGCCAAACCGTGGTAACTGCGCGCTCGCAAATCGACATTAACAAAGAGCCGGGCAAGGTAGTCAAGCTAGATAACGGCGCAAATCTTTCAGAAGTAGTCAAAGCGCTAAATGCGATTGGCGCGACACCGCAAGATTTGCTTGCCATCTTGCAGGCAATGAAAGCGGCGGGTTCGCTACGTGCTGAGCTTGAAATCATCTAGTGAGTGCAAAATATGGTGACTAATAACAACCTAATCAATAGCGCAGATTTATCGGGAAAAGTGGCGTTTGATGCCAATGGCCTCAACAACCTGAAGCAAGCTGCCAGAGAAAACTCGCCAGAAGCGATTAAAGAAGTTGCCAAGCAGTTTGAGGCTATCTTTATGAATATGATGCTCAAAAGCATGCGTGAAGCCTCACCCCAGGATAGCCCATTTGATAACGAGCAAAGTCGCACTTTTACCACCATGCTCGATCAACAGCTTACGACCAACCTATCGTCCAAGGGTTTGGGCTTAGCGGACATACTGGCAAGGCAATTGAGCAAAGGTGGCTACACTGCTGACAATGCAATGGAGCAAGCAGTAACGGACAAAACCACCAGCCCTGATACACATTCAAACTTACGGCCTGATCTGACGGGTAATCCATTTTTGAATAATATAGCGAATACATTAAAGCAAAATAATGCGGGGACTCAACCATCAGCATTAAATGGTAGTGCCACTGATTTTAAAAACCGCATGGCGAGCCATGCCGAAACAGCAAGCCAATCGACTGGCATTCCAGCACACCTGATGCTAGGTCAAGCCGCGCTTGAAAGCGGTTGGGGCAAGCGTGAAATCAAAGCGGCGGACGGCACACCTAGCAATAACCTATTTGGCATTAAAGCCACTGGCAACTGGAATGGTAAAGTAGTTGAAGCCACGACCACAGAATACGTTCACGGCATTAAACAAAAACGCATCGAAAAATTTCGTGCTTATGATAGCTATGCGGATTCATTTAAAGATTTTGCCAATTTAATGCAAAATAATCCACGCTATGAAAATGTCATGGAAAATTTACATAGCCCACATGGTTATGCACAAGCGATGCAAAAAGCGGGTTATGCCACTGATCCTGATTACGCCACAAAATTGGCCAGCGTTATTCAAAAAATCTCACCTTCATTATAAAATTGCACTTTAAGTTTGATTATTAAAGCTTGATTATTAAAGCTTCATCCTAAAGTTTTACGTATTTATGCCGACAAGCTATATGTGAGATTAGTTAAAAAGAGTAAATATCATGGCCTCTAATATATTAAGCATTGGAAAAAGCGCCTTAGCAGCCGCTCAGGTTGGCATTAGCACAACTGGGCACAACATCGCAAATGCGTCCACGCCCGGTTATTCACGACAAGTTGTAGTGCAGGCGGCGGCGCAATCGCAAAACTTTGGTTACGGCTATGTAGGTCAAGGGACTGAAATTGCCGGTGTCAATCGTGTCTATAACGACATATTGGCGGCACAAGCGGTTAGAAGTCAGGCGACGAGCGCTGGCATCAATGCCTATCAAACGCAAATGAGCACCATCAACGACATGCTATCCAATCCAGCTGCGGGTCTTAACCCAGCAATGAGTGATTTTTTTGGCAGCATGCAAGATTTAAGTGCTAATCCTAGCGACACCGCAACACGTCAATCCATGCTGTCATATACACAGTCGTTGGCCAATCGTTTTCAAAGCACTAATAATCGTCTAAATGAAATTCGTGACGGTGTTAATGCGCAACTCACCTCAAGTATCGGGCTGGTTAATGTGTATGCCAAGCAAATCGCAAGCTTAAATGATACGATTGAAAAAGCTGTAAGCGCTAATGGCAACACACCGAATGATTTGCTAGATCAGCGCGATCAGCTAGTATTAGAGCTTAGCAAACAAATTAAAACCACTGTTGTGCCTCAAGGGCAAGGCAGTTACAACATATACATTGGCAACGGTATGCCGTTAGTTGTAGGTAAAGACACGTTTTCATTAGTGCCAGCAGCATCGCCAACAGACCCAAGCCGGGTTGAAGTGGCTTATCAAACCAGTGGAAAAACAACCGTACTGGGCGCTAATAGCCTTCCTGGCGGCGCCATTGGCGGATTGTTGCAATTTCGTGCCGAGTCATTAGACACCATTCAAAACCAAATCGGGCAACTTGCTACAGTGCTTGCCGAAACCTTTAATGCGCAACATAGCCAAGGTTTGGACAAAAATGGCAACCCCGGAGGCCCGTTATTTAGCATTCCAAATCCAACGGTCAATGCAAACTCAAATAACTCTGGCCCTACGACAATACCGAGTAACGCTACTCCAGCCGTAGTTTCAAGCAAAGTTGAAGATGCACGAGCGCTCACTGCAAGTGATTACCGCCTAGAATATGATGGCACAAACTACAAAATCACACGCTTAAGTGATCTATCAGCATTTCCTCCTTTTTCAAGCTTGCCACAAACAGTCGATGGCGTTAGCTTTAAGATAGATTCTGGCAGCATGCTTGCTGGCGACAACTTCCTAATTAAGCCCACACAAAATGCGGCGGCTTTGTTTAAGGTTGCAATTACTAATCCCGACAAGCTTGCTGTCGGCGGCCCCGCACTTACCTCAAGTGAAGGCGCAGGCAATACGGGTACGGGCACTATAACTGCACTAGTAGCAGGTAGTGGTTATGCTGCCAGCCCGCTTTCTGCCCCGTTTACGATGACTTACAACACATTACCTAGTGCTGGTCTTAGCTTCACACCCAGTCAAACCGTCGTAGTTACATCGGGTGCAATATCAACAACCTATGCCCCTGGCGACCTCGTGCCCTATACCAATGGCGCAACCATCACTATAGCAAACTCCAGCTTTACGCTGTCAGGCACACTCAGTGATGGCGATAATTTCACTGTGGCACCCAATACATCTGGCGCCCCGGGCGACAACCGTAACGGCTTATTATTAGCAGGCTTACAAAGTGAAAAAACTTTAAACGGCGGCAAAAATAGTTACTCCGATGCCTTTGGTCAGCTGGTAAACGGCGTTGGCAATAAAACGCGTGAACTTAACGTATTAAGCACTTCTGAAGCCCAGGTATTAGAGCAAATCACAGCTGCCGTGCAATCTGAATCCGGTGTCAATTTAGATGAAGAAGCAACCAACTTGATTCGCTACCAACAAGCGTATCAAGCCGCTGGCAAGATGATGCAGATAGCCAGCCAACTGTTTGACGTGTTATTGCAACTAGGTAACTAGGTAGCTAGTAACTAGGCACTGTTTAAGGAAATCAATCATGCGTATTAGTACCAATACAATTTATCAGTCTGGCATCTCTAAAATCAGCCAGTTACAATCTGAGCAAGTTAAACTGCAACAACAGATTTCTACTGGCAGGCGAATTGCATCACCGTCAGATGACCCAGTCGGCTCCGCGCGCGCCTTAGAAGTGTCGCATGCGCAAAGCATCAACGCCAAGTTTGCTGATACGCGCCAAACGGCACAACTTAAACTCAATACAATAGAGTCTAGCCTGACCAGCCTGACCAGCATGATGATATCTACGCAATCTTCACTGGTATCGGCTGGGAATGCTACGCTTTCTGACCAGGAGAGACAATTTATTGCTACAGAATTAAGCGGCACACTAGAAGCCATGATTGGGCTTGCTAACACCAAAGATGCTGCAGGCAACTACCTTTACGCAGGCTTTAAAACTGACACCAAGCCTTTTGTGGCCAATGCTTCAGGTGCAAGCTATGCTGGTGACTCCAACTCGCAACTATTACAGGTTGATACACAACGTCAAATGGCCATTAATGTGACAGGTGATAATGTTTTTCAAGCTGGCGGTAACGATATTTTTGCCACCATAAGCAATTTAGTCACCTTACTTAACACCCCGCTTACCGCAGCAAATCAGGCTGCTTTTAGTGCTGGCATTTCTACAGGCATCGGCAGTATGCAAACCGGGTTAGACAACGTGCTTAATGTACGCGCGGCGGTCGGCTCAAAGTTAAATGAGCTTGACACCTTGGACACTGCAGGCGCCGACCGTGACTTACAATACAGCAAATCACTTTCAGAACTACAAGATCTGGACTATGCAAGCGCACTATCTGATCTTTCAAAAAATCAAACCATCATGGAAGCCGCACAAAAATCTTTTGTGGCGACTACCAGCCTGTCACTATTTGATTTTATATAACTTTATCTGTATTTAAATAGTTCGCCAAACATGCCGCCTAAAAAATCATTAAGGGGCATTTGGTAGGAAATCAATTTGTAAGCTTACAAATTTCAGAATAGGCCAACTTATTTCAAGTTAAGCCAACTTTAGGGTGTTAGTGTAGGCACAGTAGTTTTAGGTATTGCAACTTGATTCATATTATTTGCGCCCTGCTCTATAAAGTTCACAATCGGCTTCTGCATCCCCGGTAGAGACAGTGCCAATACCAAAAAACCAATGCCCAATGTAATAGGAAAGCCAATGCCAAAAATATTAAGCTGAGGTGCTGTTCTAGTGAGAATCCCCAAAGCTATATTGGTAATGAGCAATGCCGTAATGGCAGGTAACGCTAGTAGCAATCCCACACTAAATATCGTTTCACCCCACAGTGCAATTTTCATGGCATCTATGCCACTGCTAGTCATTGCAATTGGCATGGTGACAAAGCTATTAGCCACAGTGGTTACAATAATCAAGTGCCCATCTAAGCTTAAAAAAATGAGCATCGCCAGTAACACCAAAAACTGATTCAACGCGGTCGATTGCCCTCGCGTTTGTGGATCAAAAAACGAAGCGAAACCCAAACCCATGGTCATGCCTATCATTTGACCAGCCAGATCAACGGCAGCAAATACCATACGCATGCTAAAACCAATCGCCAGCCCAATGATTATTTGCTGAATTAAAATGAGTAGTCCCTGTAATGAGAAAATTTCAAATACAGGTAGCGGCGGGATGGTGGGTAGAATAATGAGCGTTAGCGTAATACCGAGCCCGAGCTTAGCTTGGGCAGGGATGGCACTGTGACTAAAAATTGGGACAATAGCGATTACCGCTAAAATGCGAGTCAATGGCCATAGCAGGGCTATGATCCAGGTTTGTAATAGCTCACTGCTGAAAGAAATCATTTTTTAAAGCGACTTGAAAGGTCTTTGACCTTAATTTGCCATCGCAGGTATGCTGGTAAAAACCAAATGCATATAATCCACCATCGTAGTCAACATCCAAGGGCCAGCAACCATAAGAGCAACAAAAACGCCGACTAACTTAGGAATAAACGACAAGGTTTGTTCGTTAATTTGGGTAGCGGCCTGAAATATACTCACCAGCAACCCGATTGCGAGGACAGTTAGCAAAATAGGCGCCGCAATCATCAATGTCACCTCCATGGCATCACGACCTAGCGTCATCACACTTTCTGGTGTCATGAAAACTCCCTAATTATTCCAAAAACCGTTGCAAGTAACTACGCAAATTATCATGTGTAAAAGCTCTGCACAAGTGAGCCTAGTAACAGTTGCCAGCCATCTACCAATACAAATAACATCAACTTAAACGGTAGCGCTACAATCGCTGGCGACACCATCATCATCCCCATCGACATCAACACGCTAGCGACCACCATATCAATAATCAAAAATGGGATAAATATCGCAAAGCCAATTTGGAAAGCTGTTTTTAGCTCACTGGTAACAAAAGCTGGCACCAACACTTTTAATGGCACTTGTTCTGGCGACTCAATTTGCTCTACCTGTGCCATTTTCACAAATAAGGCTAAATCGCCCTCACGCGTTTGTTTTAACATAAACTCTTTAAGTGGCGCCACACCCTTCTCCGCCGCCTCTAGCATGGTGATTTTATTTTCTGACAGCGGCTGATAAGCATCAATATAAATTTTATCAATCACCGGGCTCATCACAAAAAAAGTAAGGAACAAAGCCAAACCCACCATCACTTGATTTGGCGGTGCTGATTGCGTACCGAGCGCTTGGCGCAAAAGTGACAGCACAATAATGATGCGCGTAAAGCCTGTCATCATCAGCAAAGCCGCTGGTAAAAAAGTAAGTGACGTGAGTAAAATCAGCGTCTGCAGGCTCAACGAGTAATCCTGGCCACCACCAGCGCTAGGCGTAGCATTGATGAGTGGTAGGCCATTTTCAGCAAATAACACCGTTGGCAACAGCATTAAGCCGGTAGCCATGATTATCTGAAAAAGCTTCTTGTTATTTTGCATTATTGTTCTCAGAAAACTTGCTAACCGATTTTTTAAGGCGTTGTGCGAATGAATCCGCTAATGTTTGTGGATGAGTACCTGTAGCATCCTGGCTATTGAAATCATCAGTAGTGCTTGCTACGCCAGCATCTATCGTTGCCCCTATGTCTAAGTTAGCAATGGCATTCACGCGTCCAGGTGCCACACCCACCACTAACCAACGCCCTGCAACCTCTAGCACCACAATACGCTCACGTGAACCAACGCTCACGCCACCTACAATACGTACCGCTGATTGTTGCCCACCGATACCTGGCATCACGCGCTTTAACGCCCATGTCACCAGTGCCATTACTGCTAATACCACAACTAGCCCGAATAGCATTTTTAATATGCCACTCGTCGGTGTTGGTGCAACAGCTTCTGCTGCCCATAGTGAACTGGCACTAGCGGACACCACGAATGCCAGAAATTTTAATAAGATTTTCATTGGGGATTTATCTAATTTAAGCGTTGGCGCATGCGTTTAAAAATGATGAAACACGCAAGCTAGCGGTTAATTTTTCGGATGCGTTCAGCAGGCGTAATAATATCGGTTAAACGAATACCAAATTTGTCGTTTACCACCACTACTTCACCTTGTGCAATCAGGCAACCGTTCACCAAAACATCCATGGGCTCGCCCGCCATGCCGTCCAGCTCAACCACAGAGCCTTGTGCTAACTGTAGCAGGTTTTTAATTGCAATTTTAGTACGGCCTAATTCCACGGTCAGCTGCACCGGGATATCTAAAATAAAATCAATGTCGTTTTGCGTTTCTTGCATTTTATTTTTAGCCGTAAATTCAGTAAAAACCTGCGTCTGTTCGGCTTTGGTAGTTTGCAAAACCGCAGCCTGCTCATCCATCGCAGCGCCCCAATCATCTACCGGCTCAGCAGGGTCGGCTGAAGCTTGCTCCGCCATTGCAGCACCCCAATCATCCTCCGCAATAGTTTCTATGCCGCCATCAGCTGGATCAGTCGCCATAAGGTTCTCCTTTGATATATTCAGTTGAATTTGATCTTAAAAGCTTTTCTACACGTAGGGCATACTGACCGTTAAACACCCCGTATTTACATAACATAACCGGCACACCATCCACTTTTGCTTCAACAGCCTCGTCGATATTAAGTGGAATCACATCGCCCACTTTCATATTTAACACATCACCTAATTCCATTTTAGTTTGTGCTAAATCAGCCACGATTTCTATTTCTGCGGCCTGAACCTGCTGCGTCATCAGCTTAACCCAGCGCTTATCGGCGCCAAGTACCTCACCCTGTAATGGTGAAGATAAAATATCACGTAGTGGCTCCACCATAGAATAAGGCATGCAGAAATGAATTTCGCCATTGGCTGGGCCGAGCTCCACATTAAAAGTAGTCACCACGACCACTTCATTCGGCGTCGCAATATTGGCAAACTGGGTGTTCATTTCTGAGCGTATATACTCAAAAGTGACCGGGTAAACCGGCTCCCATGATTTAGCGTAAGTTTCAAATACAATATTGAGAATACGTTGAATAATTCGTTGCTCAGTTTGCGTAAAATCTCGGCCTTCAACGCGTGTATGAAATCGACCATCGCCGCCGAACATCGTGTCCACGACTAAAAAAACCAGTGTTGGGTCAAAAACCATCAATGCGGTACCGCGCAAAGGCTTCATCGAAACAAGATTTAAGTTGGTAGGCACAACCAAATTACGAATAAAGTCGCTATATTTAGTAATGCGCACCGGGCCAACTGAAACCTCAACTGTACGCCGTAAAAAGTTAAACAACTCTATACGCACAAGACGCGCAAAGCGCTCATTGATGATTTCGAGCGTAGGCATACGCCCGCGCACAATCCGCTCTTGTGTCGCTAAATTATAATCACGTACACCTTCGGTATCACCCGCTGGCTTATCATCATCCGAATCTCCGCCAACGCCTTTTAATAAAGCATCAACTTCATCCTGTGATAAAAATTTATCTGCCATGGTTAGAAAATACGCACTTTACTGAATAACAAAAGAGGTAAAAAACACACCTAAAACTTCTTGCGGCTTGCCTCCGGCAGCTAAAGGTTTTTTAACTTCAGCAACAATTTCTTCTGTTAATTCTTGCTTACCTTCTACGGTAGAAATTTCAGAGGCACTTTTGCTGGTTAGCAACATTAATAAACGGCTACGCACTGCTGGCATTTGCACTTTTATGGCTTCAGCGGCTTCTGGTGTCGGCACTTGCAAAGACAAATCTAATTGTAGAAACTTCTCATCCGGATCAGCCTGCAGGTTCACGGTAAAGGTTTCAAGCGTCAAAAATACCGGCGCTGGTGCTGGCTTTTCATGTTTAACTTCTTCTTTTTTATGGTCTGATTTTTGTTGTGTTAAAAACCAGGCAGCACCGCCGCCGCCAGCCAACAACACAACAGCTGCAATGATGATAATCAGTTTTTTCTTCGATGCTGGTGCTGGTGCTGCTTCTGCATCTGGTTTTGGATCTTGCGCCATATTTATTACCTTTTCTGTTTTAACTTTTACATGAGTCGCTTATTATGCGGCCTCAGTAAGCATTATTGACTATATTATAAAAAAAAGACCTTGTAACAAGCGCAGATAAGACGTGAAAAAAGGCGCTAGATTATAATTTTCTATTTAACTGCGAAATAACTTAACAACACCAACATCTCGGTCGATCAAGCATGCTACACATAGCTTTAAGCAAATGTATCGACTAAGCCATTGGCTACCCGAACAACTGGGCTAGTTTTGGTTGCAGTTTCCGCTTGCGCTAAATTGGCATTGCTCTGCGCCTGTGCAAGCGCCCTATTTTGCTCAGCTTGCTGAAAGCCTTGTTGTGATTGCTGACTAGTATTAACATTGGCTTGACCAAGCTGAATGCCTGATTCTTGCATTCTATCGCGCAAGTTTGATAAGCCATGTTCTAAAGCTTTTCTAACCTCATCATTATCTGAAATAAATGTCGTGTCAGCCTGGTCATTATGTACATGAATCACCACTTTTAGCGGACCTAAATCCGGTGGGTTTAACGTCAGTGATGCTGATTGCTCGCCTGCACCAACCATCCACATTACTTTTTGGCTAATGGCTTGATCCCAACCAGTTTTACCTGGAAAAACATTGATAGTATTGGCGCTGCCAGCTTGCTGTACTGCCAATGGATTATTGGCTTGTGCGTTGGCCACCTGCGCCGCGGGCACCTGAAGCACCGTTGTAACATTGGTGGCAACTTCTTTACCAGCAAACTCTTTAACTGCATTAAGTATGCTTTTATTTGCGCTTAAATCATCAACCGCAGCTTTAGCAGCAACATTCTCAAACTTACCTTCACCAGGGCGCGGCATACCGGTGGCCTTACTATCGGCGCTATCAACAGCACCTTTTTCGTCAGTACTTTTAACTTGAGACAAGGCATTATCCAACATTGGATCCAGGTTTTTCTGTGCTTTAGCGGTTGTATCCACGCCTGAAGATAATTGCGTATTTGTATTAACCTCGGGCGGAGTTAACGTGTTTTGCGAATTAAGCAATGCAGTAATATGCGCGATTGCACTAAGGTTAGGGCTCGCAACACCTTGTGCGGTTAGATCATCTAAGCTTGGAGCAAGCGCATTAAGACCCTCATCTTTTTCGCCTTTAGCAGCCAAAGATAATTCAATACCGGCTAATTGATCACTCACAATCAAGCCCGGCTGCACGTCTTGTGCGGCATTGGCAACCTGGTTAAGCACTTCATCAGCACTCGCTTTGGTTGCCGCCTCTTGCTTATTTACAGCAGATGCTTTTGCCGCTTGCGTATTTTGCGAAGTTTTATTTTGTGCGCTTACCTGCGGCGCATGATTGGGTTGAGATGACTGCTTTTTAGCTTGCCTAGCCAACTCCATTTGAAAAGGTGTTTTTGTAGCGCTAGCTGTCGCTTTATTTAAATTCGGCTCACTTTTACCAGCAAGCTCAGTTATATTTTTTTGAGCGGACAGAGGTGCTTTTAATAATGAAGTGTGCATATCGCTCAACCTTTTAGACGTAGTTCAATATTAGCGTTTGTGTGGTTATTTCAATTGATTAAAATAAAGCCTAATCAACGCTTAGTTCTGCTTATTCGTGTTGCATATTCATCTGTCATTTTTTGATCTTTTTTTTGCTCAACTTTAAGCTCGCGCTTGTCTGAGCGACTTATCAGCACATCATACGAACGTTTTTTACGCTGACTTTCTTGCCAAAGCTCACGATGCAGGCCTACTTGCCGCTTGGCCGTTGCCACCACATCTTGTTGCCCGGCAATCGCTTGATCGAGCTTTTTAAAAAAGTTTTGAAAATTCTGGTAAGCCTCAGCGTTCATGCCAATGGCAAGTGACTTATTTAAATTATCAAGATAACCTAGCCGATACTCAATTAACATGTCATGTTTTTTCTGCGCATCATCTGCGACTTTCATGGCGCTAGCTAAAGCTTCAGTAGCCAGTTCCACTTCTTTAGTGGCAATTTCATCCAACATTTTTAACACATTTTTTGATTGTGAAACCATGGCTTATTCCTATGTGTTTTCCAAATTAAATTTAATTCAACGGGATTCCATCTAACACACCGGCTAAAAAGTGAATACTCTCATCCCAATCTGCACGTTGCGACACATCTTGCTGTAAAAACTGCTCAATAATTTCATGTCTTGCAATCGCTAAATCCAGTAAGGGGTCACTACCCGCTTCGTAAGCACCAACGTTGATTAAATCTATACTCCGCATGTAACGCGAATTAAGCTGCTTTAACTTCTGCGCCAGCTTTTGGTGCGCGGGGCTAGTAATGTTATGCATAGCACGGCTAATCGACTGCTCAATATCAATTGCAGGATAATGACCGCTTTCAGCCAAGCTACGGCTTAAAACAATATGGCCATCTAAAATTGCACGTGCGGCATCAGCGATAGGGTCTTGCTGATCATCGCCCTCTGTCAATACTGTATAAAAAGCGGTAATTGAGCCCTCGCCTCGTAGCCCGTTGCCTGTGCGCTCTACCAATGCCGGCAATTTAGCAAATACAGATGGCGGATAACCTTTGGTTGCAGGCGGCTCGCCAATCGCTAGTGCTATTTCACGTTGCGCCATGGCATAACGTGTCAGTGAATCCATAATCAACAACACATTTTTACCTTGATCACGAAAATTCTCGGCAATGGTTGTTGCATAGTTAGCGCCTTGCAAACGCATTAAGGCAGAAGCATCGGCAGGGGCGGCCACCACCACAGAGCGCGCCAGGCCTTCAGGGCCTAAAATCTGCTCGATAAACTCTTGTACTTCACGCCCACGCTCACCGATCAAGCCCACCACAATCACGTCAGCCGTGGTATAGCGCGCCATCATGCCTAACAGCACACTTTTACCCACGCCTGAGCCCGCAAACAAGCCCATCCGCTGACCACGGCCAACGGTTAGCATGCTGTTGATAGCACGCACACCTACATCTAATACATCTTCAATAGGTGCGCGCATTAGAGGGTTCATCGGTCGCGAGGTTAACGCCGCACTTTGTGTTGCTCGGATAGGCCCAAGGCTATCTAATGGATTACCTGCGCCATCCAATACGCGACCCAGTAGCTCATTACCAACGGGTAAATGACGCGCTCTATCAGTCACGCGCCTGCGTGGCGGTTGTCCATGATGAGGCTTGGGTAAACTTTCTGCCACTTCCAAAGCAAACACTTTGGCACCAGGCACTACGCCATCAACACTACTTTGCGGCATCAACAACATACGCTCGCCATCAAAACCAACCACTTCAGCTTCAACCCGGTGCCCTTCGCTCAACGGCACAAAACAGGCACTTCCAATCGGCAATTTAATCCCGACCGCCTCCATCACCAATCCGGTTAATTTAACAATGCGTCCAGCAATTTCCAAAGGCTCAACGATTCGTAAAATTTCTTTACAGTCACGAATATGGTCATGCCAGCGTTGCCGATGAACGTTAGGCTGTAGCTCGGCTGAAGTTTTCAGCAGTTGCTGGTTCACGCCAGCAACCAGTCATTATTTTGCGCCAATGCCTCGGTAATTCTCTTCCAGCGCATTTCATTGGTAGCATCTACCTGATTAGCCCCAGTTTCAACCTGACAGCCACCACGCTCAATATTGCTATCTTCGTGTATTTGCCAATGATCATTGGCAATTTCATCGGCCATATATTCGCGTAACAACTGCATATCATCACGATGCACTAAAATTCTGGCGGGTTTTTGAATATGCGGTAAATAATGAATGGCGTCCAACACAACAGGCAACAAAGTCTGCGTATCAACACTTAACTTAACTTTCAGCATTGCCTTTGCAATATCTAAAGCTAACGATAAAACGTCATCTGCAATCTGCTCATCGGACTGCTCCAAAGCATGACTAAACGCATTCATTAACGTTAAAAAGCTTTGTTGATTCTCTTGACCGCGTGCTTTTGCCTTTGCCATGCCTACAGCAAACCCTTCCTGCATGCCTTTACTGTAAGCCTCTTTACGTGCGCTTTCAAAAATTTGAGTGATTTGCTCTGACTCTACAGCTGGGCTTTTTTTCTGCTGTGAACTTCCGTTGCCACGCGTGCCCGTCAAGCTCTGATTAGCATCTGCAAATGAAGACATCTCCCAGCGTTCATAGGCTGTTTGCTGCTCTTTAGGCACTTTCACGTCAGTCATTTTGAGCCGCTTTATACATATTGATCATCACCACCCTTACCAGCAAGTTGAATTTGACCTTCATCCGCGAGCCTGCGCACAATTTGCAGAATTTGTTTCTGCTGTGCTTCAACTTCAGATAATTTGACCGGGCCTTTAGATTCCAAATCTTCTCGCATCATCTCTGATGCACGCGATGACATATTTTTAAATATCTTCTCACGCATTTCTTCCGTCGTGCCTTTTAGCGCAATAATCAGTGTTTCAGATTGCACCTCACGCAACATGACTTGAATACCCTTATCGTCAATATCCATGATGTTATCGAAGACAAACATCTCATCCATAATCTTCTGCGCCATGTCATCATCGTAATTCTTCAAGCCCTCCATGACGATGGCTTCGTTGTCACCATTCATAAAGTTCATGATTTCCGCGGCTACTTTAATCCCGCCCATGGTTTGTTTTTTAATGTTTTCATTACCTGTCAGCAACTTGGTCATCACATCATTCAACTCACGCAAAGCCACCGGCTTAACCCCATCAAGCGTGGCAATACGCAACATGACATCTTGGCGCATTCTTTCCGGAAAATGTCCAATAATTTCTGATGCTTGATCCGGCTCTAAATGCACTAAAATTGTTGCAATAATCTGTGGATGCTCATTTTTAATAAACTCAGCCACCGTGTGCGAATCCATCCACTTTAAGCTTTCAATACCGCTTGCATCGCGCGTTTGTAGAATACGGTTAAGTAAGCTCGATGCTTTGTCTTCACCCAGCGCTTTATTTAACACAGAGCGAATATATTCATCAGAATCCAAGCCAAGATTACTACTCAACCCAGCCTCTGTCAGAAAATCCGTGACCGCTGTTTCTACCTGCTCACGCCCCACTGACTTCATGGTGGCCATGGCGGCCCCCAATTTTTGCACTTCTTTCGGGCTCAGAAATTTCATCACCTCTGCAGCTTCATCTTCGCCAAGCGCCAGCATCAACACTGCGCTACGCATTACCCCTGCATCACTCATAATTTACGACTCATTTCCATTGGTCCAATTTGCAACCACATTGGCAACCATTCTAGGGTTATCTTTTGCTAACTGTTTGGCTGCCTCTAAATTTTGATCATACGCAGCCTTAACAATAGGCACTCCCTGTTCGCCACTTAAACTCACTACCGTATCTGCCGCCTCAAGTTGTGGCACAGATGGCTTTGAAAGTGTCGTAAGCTTGCCCATTAAAGGCTTCAATACACGTGAATAAATCAACATCAATACCACAATACCCACAATAAAACGTAGCGCATCTTTGCCATATTCAATCACGCGTTGATTCTCCCATAAAGGTACTGCAGGCAACACTTCTCTTGGTTCACCAGCAAAGGGCGTATTCACCACCGTGAGTGCGTCACCGCGCTCTTTATTAAAGCCCATCGCCTGCATTGCAAGGTCATTGATTTGTGTTTTTTCAGCGGCTGTCAGTGGACGATAAGTCACTTTACCCGCCTTATCCACTACCTGCATGTTATTCACCACCACCGCCACATTCAAGCGCTTAATACCACCCATCGGCTGCTGCGTATAACTCACGGTTTTATCTACTTCATAATTAGTAGTGAGGTTTTTTTCACTGTTAACAGGCGTAGTATTCACAGCACCAATGTCGCCAGAGTTAGCAGGAGCATTGATCGGCGCCGTAGCGTTGGCCTGCGGCTGGTTCGACAGAGCACCAGGCACACCGGCAACATCACCGTTACTGGTTTGCGATTCATTGGTTTGCATACTGCGTATGGTAGCGGCATCCGGCTGCTGGTTTGGCTTGAACGTTTCTGCCGCTTGCTCCTGAGTAGAAAAATCAATTTCTGCACTGGCTTCTGCACGCACATTTTTAAGCCCAACAATAGGCGTAATGATTGATTCGATCCGTTTTACAATGCTTTGTTGAATATCCTCAACATACTTGAGCTGTGCCGGGTCCAGATTTTTGTTGCCCATTTTTTTAGAAGTATCTGAAAGCAAATTACCATTTTGATCCACCACCGTCACATTCGCAGTTGGCAAATTAGGCACGCTACTTGCCACCAAATGCACAACGGCGCTCACCTGCTGCGCATCCAGGCTACGTCCGGAGCGTAAATTAAGCAGCACTGAGGCTGTTGGTTTTTGTTGATCTCGCGCAAAAACTGAAGGCTTAGGGATGGCCAAATGAATTCTCGCGCCTTCTACCGCACCAATAGACTGAATACTCCGTTCTAGCTCACCTTCTAGTCCACGCTGAAAATTCACTTGCTCTACAAATTGCGACACACCGAATTTTTGATTCTCTAACAACTCAAAACCAATGTTACCGCCCTTAGGCAAACCATCTGATGCGAGTTTTAATCGTGCCTGATGCACTTGTGAAGCAGGGACTAAAATCGCTGAACCACCGTCAGAAAATTTATACGGCACATTCATTTTTTCTAGCGCAGCTACAATCGCGCCACCATCCCTATCAGAATAGTTAGAAAATAAAACGCGATAATCAGGTTGCTGACTCCAAAGCCAAAACACCACCATGACCGCCACCACTGCTGCAATCCCTGCAACCAATAGTAGCTTACTTCCCATTTGAGAAAATGCGCCTGTTGCACCACCACTAGCCAAGGCCGCGTTTGTTGCTGCTGCCATTATATTTCTCCAATTTTTTTATGCATAAAATACTTTAATCAAACACCTGCCAGCCAAAAAATAATTGCTTTGATGGCTTATTGAATAGCATTATGCCAATGTCTAGCGATATCAAACTTAGGAATAGAGCAATTTTCATTGGTTTATTTACAGACTGACTCTTTATGCAAAGTGTTAAATTAGTCATAAGAAAAATTTTAGGTTAATTTGAACTACGGAGACCAACCATGAAAGCAGGTGGAATTGATTCAAGCAGAATAGAATCCATGCTTGCACAGATGAAACTGGCAGCCCAGCGCCCTCAAACTGAGGCGCTAGGCGGGATCGCGTCATCAATCGGCGTACAAAAATTACAAACTACCGGCAAAGTTGACTTTGCCGACGCGTTAAAAGCATCACTCAACAAAGTAAATGAAGTGCAACAAGAGTCACTAAAACTAGGTAAAAACTTTGCCATGGGTGACGACAGCGTCAGCTTGTCCGATGTCATGATTGCAGGGCAAAAAGCCAACATCGCTTTTCAAACCACCATACAAGTGCGAAACAAATTGGTTTCAGCATACCACGACATTATGAATATGCAGGTTTAGCCCACTTGCTTCAGACCGTTTTCCCTGAGCTTGTCGAAGAATGACGATAAGGACGCTGGCTAATGGATAATCTGGGTTAAATAATCACATCCTCTTCATCGGCTTTATTTTCTTCTAACCGATATAACCACGCTAAAATTTCAGCAATTGCCTGATACAGCGCAGGCGGTATGTGATCATCTATATCCACCTGCATCAGTAGCGCTACCAAGTCTTTAGATTCGTGCACAAAAACACCATGTTGCTTAGCTCTGGCAATAATTTGCTCGGCAATTAAGCCACGGCCTTTTGCAACGACCTTAGGCGCATAATCCCCTGACGCATAACTTAAGGCAATCGCATGCTGGTTAGGGTTTGGGCTATTACTCACAGTCAACTGCGAATTAGGTGCAAGGCCTAGCGTCACATTCTGCCCGGCACGTATGTCAGATTTATTCATACGACGTCACCGTCAACGCATCTAGTTGCAAGCCGCTATCAGTCATTGCCTGTGTTAAATGATCACTTTTACTTTTAAGCGTGTCTAAAGTAGCGGTTTGCTCCGCTAATATATTAATGCGCACATGCTCACCTACTAAGGTTAGCTTAGCCGTCACTTTGCCTAAGTTAGGTAAATGCAGGGTAATCTCGCTGGCAAAAGGTCGGCTTTCATCCAAGTCCTGCTGTTCGGACTCTTCAGCATTCGGGCGTTCTTGCAAATGCACATCCCAATCCATTTTTTGCCCAGACCAAACCTCACCGTGCCAAGACAAACGTTGATTATCTAACACGGCTAATTGCTGCGCCATTAAAGTGGCGATTTGGGCGTTATGTTGATTTTGGGGTTCTTGCATCAATGCGGCTACGGTGCGCTGCCCTTGTACCATTGCATTTAAGTGTGATTCATAAAACAAGCCGCTGTTGCTTAACGCCTGTCTTAAATCCTGCGCTATCAATTGTGGGTTCTTAGGTGAGTGTGTCACCACAGACATGGCCTCAAACCGGGTTGAAGCTCCCGCGCTTTCGGCCTCTTTTAAATAACGCCCAAGCAACTGCGCCGCAGGGCTTAACTCAGTTGCTGCGCCTGACGACTTTGCAGTAGGATGTGCAAGTAAAAATGTAGGTACGGGGCTATCTTGCATATAGCGCAGCAATAAAGTTTGGCCAGTGCGTGCCGCCGTGCCCAACTCCATTTTAAGCATAGTTTGATCAACCTTTACCAGATAAGCCTTATCATCTAGTTTAGTCACGACCTGTGCCAAATACTCCTGCCCTTTAACGAACGACGCTGCGCGAGCATTAAGCTCCTGCATCGCACTGCCAATGTTATCAGTCGCTAACACTGGCAACACTCTAGCCACTGGGTTAACCACAGTACCGATGCTTAAATTATCAGGTAGTTTTAGCATCTTTAACCATATAGATTACTGACTATAAGCTTGCGTCAATCGCTGTTCAGTTTGGTGAGTATTCATCAGTTTATTTAAACGCGCCATCCACGGAGATACCAAATTACGTATTTCACGGTCATGGGCAAGAATGCTTGTAATACTGGCCACTTTACGTTTAAGCGCGTCCCTAGGCAACGGCTCTGAATTTTCCAATGTTTTTAGCTGGGCTACTTGCTGTGAGCAATTCACCTCAAGCTCAGTAAGTGCGTCCCAATCTTGCATTCTGGCCGCATGCAACATTTGTTGCATAATATCAGCAACAGATTCATATAACACGATTGTATTTTGATGTTCCATGCATTTTACCTTTGATTAAACTTATGCCAAGTAGGCAAGGCTACGGTTAACACCAGCAGCTGGCTGAGAGATATTTTGTTGATTTGCACCAGCCAGATTAACACCAGCTTGGTTAACAACCTGAGCCACGGCTTTATTTTGATCAATCGCCTCCCAAGAACTTTTTAATTCAGTTAAAAGTTTAATCACCTCTTGCACTATTTCTGGCTGGTTACGCACATTAGCTGCAGTTAAGCGAGCACTCATGTAGGCATAAAGTGCATCTAAACTCTCCGCAATTTCACCGCCGGCTTTTTTATTCAAGCTCAAGCGTAAACCATTTTCAATAATGATAATCGCCTTAGTCAACATCGCCCCTTTTTGCTGAATATTTTGGCTTTGCATGTGCACAATCGCACTGCGGCTCGCTGCAATCGCGCCATCGTAGAGCATCACAATCAGTTTCACCGGACTAGCTGCCAGCACACCAGTTTCAACACCAATTTTGGCGTATCCATTAACTCCTTGCTGATTCAGACCAAACATAATGATGTCCTTTTCTAGTTGTTATTAGCGTTAATTGAAGCAATTTGCTGCGTTAAAAAGCTACTGGTGGTTGACATACTCGATAACAAAGTATCAAGCTTGGTAAACTGCGCGCGATAGCGTGCCTCAATCGAGGCCAAACGCACATTAAGCGCCTCAGTTTGTTTATCCAGGCGTTTAATAGAGTCAGTAATACCGTCAGTTTTTGAGGTTAAAATACCAGTATCGCTGAGTAAATTTGTAATTATGCTATCTAACTGTGCGGCATAACCAATACTAAAGTTAACCGTGCCACGCGCGCCTAATGCGCCGCCTGCTACTTTTAAACTTAATCCTTCACTCGCATCACCTGGTGCGCCTATAAGATTAGAACCGTTACCAGTAGCATTTACGCCGTTGATTGTTCCCTGGGCGTTGACCAAGCTAGTACCAAGTTGACCAACGGTGATGGCATAAGTGCCGGCTTGAGTTTTGCTGGTGCTGGCTACATAGCTAATTTGCGGGTCAGTAGCTTTAGCCGTAGCTACAAACAAGCTGGCAATATCGTCAAAATTATTAGTGATTGCGCTGGTGAGTTTAGTAGCATCAAGAGCTAGCTGCCCGGTACGTTGAAAAGACACGCCAATTTGGCTAAGTGAATTGAGCGAACTACCGTTAGCAACCGCGCTTGTCATCACGGCTCTGATTTGGTTAATCACGTTTCTGGCGGTGGCGTCACCTAACAACGCACCAGAGGACTTGCCTGCCTCATCGAATTTGGTCAGATTACGCAATGTGGTGTCTAACTTATTAAACGCATCCACAAAAGCCGACACAGAGGTTTTTACCGCTTCCTGGTTGCTGCTAACGCCCAAATTCACAGCATTACCGCCACTAGTTGTTAATAGATTGAGCGTTACTCCCTCAATCATATCGCTAATAGTGTTGCTTGATTTAACAATGGCAATGCCATCAACTTCTAAAATCGCATCTTTAGCAGCTTGCACTTGCGTTAAGTTTTTACCTGCACCTGCACTCGCCGTTGGATCATAAGCCAATTGCGACAAACCAACCGCATCCAGATGATTGGCATCATCATCTGCGACTGATATTTTGAGGCTATTCACTTCACCTGTGTCTTTAGAGGTAATCACCAAACGATTAGTTGTACCATCATTCACAATGGTTGCACTGACGCTACTGTTTTTGGCGTTAATCGCATCACGCACACCAGCCAGTGTGTTATTGGTGCTATCAATAGTAATCGATACATCTGTTTTAGCAGCATTGGGTGAAAATGTACTAGGTGATGGTGGCGAAATCACTTCGGGGGTAAATGTGCCAAATGAAATTGTAAGCGTGCCAGTACCCACAACATCTGATGTATTGGCAAAACCACCCAGCGCCAGCTTTTGAGCTTTTGCCAACTGGCTAACTGTCACTGCATAGTCACCAATGGTAGCGCTACCGTTAGAGGTGGCAGTAAACACGCTGGTATTTGCTGAACTAACCGTTTGCGCATTGAATTTAGCAGCAGTTGAAAGCGCAGCCACAGAGGTTTGAAAGGCAGACAAGGCACTTTTTAAAGAGCCGTAGGCTGAAATCTGCGCCTGGTAACCTGTTTTTTGTGTAGCAACTGCGTTTAATGGCCGTTTCTCGACATTCATCAAACCGGTCACGATAGATTCTACGTCAAGGCCAGATCCAATCCCTGCGGATGAAATACCCATAATAATCTCCTTCGTTTACGATAACCAATTAAACAAAAGTCGGCCCATTAAACATATATTGATTAAACGCTTAATCAAAACACAAATGAACAAACTGCTCTAATTACATTAACGGCAGAATATCAGCTAAATTTAGTTATTCAAGCGAGGAATTAAGCGTATTTAATCTATCTATTTAACTTAAGGGTGACGCTATCGGTGACAGCCACCTGAGGCTAGTTGAAAGGAGTTGGTTTTAACCAATTGATTTCCAATTGGTTAAAACCTGCAACTTGTCGGCGAAGACGACTAATCGCAACTGTTTCGACTGCCGAATGCGCTAAGACTCGCAAAGCGGCAGGCTTTGATTTAAGCAATGTTTGATTTAAGCAGTTTGCCTAATCACCAAGCCTTGTAATCGGCCTAATGTTTTAGAAAAAGCCAATACCTCTTCATTCGGAATTTGCCTCAGCACTTTTTGTGTGGTGGTATCCACCACTTTAACCACCATACGGTCAGACTCTTGATCCATTGAAAACTCGATGTTTTGCAATGTAGGCGCAACAAGCTCATTAAGTTTTTTAACGGCGGCTGCAAGCGTAGCTTTATCCACTTCTACCGGCGGTTTGTTTTCGACTGACTTCACCCCTACCGCAACGCTTGCGGGTCTATCAGCGGCAACTGGACCACCGGCAGCGCTTGGTGCAACGGTAGGTCTTTTTACAGCGCCATAAGCCTCTAATGATGAATTGAACATGATTATCTCCTTTGTAAAACCCTACATAACGATCAATCATGCAGGTGATAGAGTGATTAAATTCTTAAACTTTATTAAAATTAACTACATTTGCCTTTGCCGCATTTAAAACCTTACTCGGTTTTATCTGCTTCTACTTCCGTTATCGGCAGCGTTTATTGAAAATTTAGGGTTAATGCAAAATATTTTTAATTATTTTTTAAAAAACTCAACTATCAGGAGAAAATCCCACAGGTTGATAACAGCCTCGATGGTTCGACAAGCCCACCAATCATGCAATGCAATGGAATCGAGGCAATGTGACAACACCCTTGATTTTGTAGTGCCACAGCTAATCCTCAAAATAATGACATGTTATGCTTTTTGTAGGAGCGCAATTTATTAACAGCTATACATCAAGGCTACATGGCTAATCACTAAATATGGGGAGGAGCGAATATTTTTCACATAAAAAAACCCACAGGACGCTTAGTCCTATGGGTTTTATCTAGCTTTATTACTTATTAGAATACGTAACTGACTGCTAAACTTAACCTCTTAACAGTGCTAACACACCGTTAGGGAGTGAGTTAGCTTGCGCCAACATCGCAGTACCTGCTTGTTGCAAGATTTGGCCACGTGTCAAGTTTGCAGTTTCGGCCGCAAAGTCAGCATCCATGATACGAGATTTAGCTGCTGATTGGTTTTCTACAGAAACTTGTAAGTTACTTACCACTGATTCAAAACGGTTTTGAATAGCACCCAATTTAGCGCGGCTGGTATTCACTGTAGTTAAAGCAGCATCCAATGCAGTAATCGCCGCAGTAGCACCCGATGCTGAAGCAATTGAACCTGTAGCCGTTGTTAAGGCTGCAACGCTTGCTACGCTGATTGTATCGGCTGTATCAGCACCTACTTGATATACTTTTGCTGCTGTACCAAATACTGCTGATCCATTGAACTTGGTCGCCGTATTCAAACGAACAACTTCGGCTTTCAACTCAGTAAACTCAGCGTCTAAGTTGGTACGATCTGCGGAGCCATTTGTCGCGTTAGCTGATTGCACTGCTAATTCACGCATACGTTGAATCGCATCTGTTTGTTTTGCCAAGCCACCTTCTGTTGTTTGAGCGAACGAAATCGCATCGTTTGCGTTACGAATCGCTACTTGTTGACCGCGAATTTGTGAATCCATTTTTGTTGCAATCGCCAAGCCCGCGGCATCATCTTTAGCACTGTTAATGCGCAAACCAGATGATAAACGTTGTAATGCAGTATTAAGGTTAGCTTGTGATGAAGCTAAATTACGTTGTGTGTTTAATGAACTGATGTTGGTATTAATAACTGAAGCCATGATAATTCTCCTAATTTAATTAAAGCACTCTTTACATCGTATTGCCGCTAGCGTTGCAAATTTTGTTTAATTTGCGTGGCTGTTGTAACTATTATCGGTAGGGGTTTTAAAAAGTTTAGGGTTAGTTTGAAATTTTTTTAAACTTAACTTTTATCTAACTTTAAACTTTTTAAATCTTGCCAATATTTTGCAATGCTGATATTTAAGTTAACGGAGAGAATTTAAAAATCTTTAGAAATTTTTATAAATCCTTAAATATCAAATAGTTAAAATTATTGACAATCATGCCATGTTCGATATTTTTAGATTATGAACTAAGAGAATCTGAAAAAAAGAAAAGAAATTGAGAGGAATACTAAAGATAAAAAAACAGAACAGGATGAATAGTTTTACTGTAAATAATCAAAAATCTTTGCAAGTAATGTTTCGGGTAATACATCCATACACGCAAAGTTTTTATTTTCCGCACACTGATTTTGATAGCAATATTGGCAGGCTTGTACTTTTTCAACGGTTAACTCTGCCCCCAACACACTTGGCGGTAAGGCGCCGGATATCATGAGAGATGGGCATTCAACTAACTTAGCCAGCCATTGCGTTGAGGTAGCCACTGTAACGAGTAAATCTGTTACTTTTAACCTGGATAGTGTTATTTGCATTGGAATGCTGCCATCAAACTGGCTCCAAACATAATAGCCCGCCCTCTCAAGCTCATCGTGCAGTCGTGTGGCCTCTTTATATTGCTTACTCGCCTTACTCCCTGATAATGAAAGTGCAATTATTTTTTTACCATTGGCTAAGGCTTTAAATGCTTTATCCGCTTGTACTGTTAATGACATGTCAACGGTATGCTTAAACCCGCAACAATGATTTAAATAAAAAACGGGGTATGCCACACCTTGATGATCATTCCACCAAGGTTTGGCCCAATCAGGCATATTAGGAAAACTACTCGTTAAATACTGATCGGGTGTCTGAAAGTAAGCTTGCGTTAAAGCCTGCGCCTGAACCTTATTGAATAAATCATCAATGGCTAGATTAATAGTGTTTCCTTGCACATTTAAACCCGCTTCTTGTAAAACAGTCGCTAAAAAACAAGGCATAAACCAAGTATCAAGATTAACCACAAGGTCGTAATGTTGTTGTATTACCACATCCGCAATAGCAATAAAATTTGAAGTGGCAAGATGAATATCGCTGGGCCATTGTTCTTTTGTCACTGACAATACCGCATTCACCTCAGGCACTAACGACATTAAGTCAACACCCGCGCCATAAGTTAATACATCGATTTTGGCAACGGGGTAATCCGTTTGTATCATCTTACAGGCAGGTATCAATATTGATGCAACATCACCCAGCCCTGCTAATCGAATGACTAAAATTTTCAAGCGATGTCAATCTAAAAGTAGGTTAGGTGAAAAGTTGCCTAATAGGTAAGTTCGCCCGGTCGAGTTCTGCAGTCAATCCATTCATGACGCTCGCATCTAAATCCTGTGTTTGATTTTGAAATGCATTGAATATGGCCAAGAATAAATCCAAATCATCCCCACTCACTTTTAAGCCATGGTGCGCCATCACATCCATTGTTAAATCATAAAGCTTATGCGCAACACCTGCAGCTGGGCGTGCACAACTTGTTACTCGGTGTAATGTTAAGAATAAGCCTCTAAACACGATAAACTCAATTGGCAAGGCGGTAGAAAAATTCCATTCAAGATCAAAGAAATCACCCTTGCCTTCTTTACTGACAATGAAGTTAGTTGGCGTTGCATCAATATATTTGGCTGGCAATAATGTTTTAAAGTGCTGCAGTTCTGTTATTGCAGAATTTTTTGGGGCTGGCGTCACTGCTTTTAAGCCCTCAATCCACACCCCAGACCAAGTAGTTAGCTCAGAAAACTGCCAACTAGGACGGTTAATGATTTGCAATAGCTCGTCAAACCATAATTTACCTGTGCGGTATGGCCCAATATCCCATGTGGCTTTTGATAAATGTGCTGTATTGGCTACATTTCTAGTATGGGTCGTAAGTTTATTTTCATCTAAAACAAACTGAGTTTCTTTAGCAAACTGGGCTGGGCGCTGACTGCCATAATGGGCTGCCAATATGTTTCCTGCTTGTTGAACAGGCGTAACACGTGCCGCAAATAAAAATGAGTTAGCTAAATCTTGTGCTAACTTATTGCGCCCAATCACACCCCAAGCACATTCTAACGAGAACGTTGGGTGGTGTGGCCGCTGGCGATCATGCACCGCAGAACCCGCTAAAATCGGTGAAACATCCCAACCAGCAGCAACACTTTCATCTTCAAATCCTTTAGGGTAAATAATCGATACTGGCGTTTTGTAGTCAGGTAATGGTACGTATAAATCCACTGATTGAAAGCCCGCATCTTCAATATAACTAGTAAGCTCCACACGACCAAAGGTAATAGCAGTTTTATCTGTATAGGAGTCATTGATGCCTATCATCGGGCGGCCAAGATGGTCTTCAGCCGAACCACAGAAGTATTTAAGTCCAAGTTGATTTTCAATGGCGATAATTAATAAGCCATTTTCTTTCAAGAATGACTTCGCCACTTTTAGCAAATATTGAATCGGATTAGGTTCATTAACATACACTTGGGCATATTCAAGCACGCCTATCAATGTAACGACATCAAACTTTTCTTCAGGCTCAAAATTTTGAATTAAATCAGCAATCACCGTCACGTTTTTTAATTCGGCACAACGGTTGCCGATAATGCGTGCGCGGTCTGGGCTCCCCTCCACCGCAACCACTGTGCCACCTAACTCGCCAATAAATCTGGTTACAGCACCACAGCCAGCACCTAGCTCCAGAGTGCGACCAGCGGCAATTTCTTTGGCAAATGGGCGCAGAATATTCGCACGCATTGGTGTTAAGTGATAAAAAGTAGGCCAATCTGAGGCTTGGTTCATCACCTCTGGAGAAAACATACCTCTATCTTCAGCCCCCCGAATGATGTTGTAAATTCTATTTTGAGCATCGCCCGAGTCTTTATAGCCAAATTCACCATCATTTGGGCGATGATAAAAATTGTCTGTGCTGTTGTATTGATAGGCTTTCATTAAGACGCTCCAACGGTGAAGTTATTCTCTTTAGGATTTACATGTGCAGAAGCTGCACAAAGCTTGCTTGTTGTTAATATTCTCACAGCTGAATGCATTTTTAAGCAGACATTAGAGCCATCATACAGGCTCTAACCGATGATATTGTCTGCTCAGATGTTTGCGTATGACGTCCTAACTGTACCAGTGTCGCCAAGGCTTTATCTTGCTGATTGGTAGCGCAATAAATCTCTGTTAAATTGCAAAGTGGGACAGCAGGTTGCGGAGAAATCCAAATAGCTTTTTGCAGCAAAAAGATTGCATCCTCTACATTGCCATCTTTAAACGATAAATCTCCTAAATCGTTATACACTTCCCAACACGTAGTTTCAGCTTTGAGTAGGTTCACTAAAATGTTTACGCCATCAGCCATTTGATTAGTTACAATCAACTGCTCTGCACGCTGATAATGTAAACGGTCAATATCCACTTGGGCAACTAAAGGTGCGTGAGGTAATGGCTGTTGACAGTAGCCTGCCTCAATAATGTCCATGACGCGAACTGAGCTTTCTCCCAAATGACTAAATTGGTGGTCACGGTCTTGACGTGTTTTTGTACGCGTGGCTTCAGGCGCGGCTAAAATTTCTTCCACTACTTGGCGCATTTGCGCTTTAGTTGTTTTAGTCACGTAATCATAAGGCACACTTGCCAGGCGCGGCGGGATGGTGTCAGGAATCAGCCAATCAGTCACGGCAACTCCAGGCACATCTAATAACAAAGCCTCTGTAAGCACGCTGGATTCATCTGACACAAGTACGTCAGCCAAACTTAAGCAGTACATAATGCTCACTTCTACATCAATAATATGTACGTTTTCTGCACAGTCACGGTGTAACTCATTCATCTGGCGAATATCTTCAAGCACTTGCGGATAACTATTAGACCAAGGTGCTTGTTTTAATAATACATTGACTGGCAAATCTTTAAACGCTTGCACAAAGTCATCTTGTTTGCCGTGATTTTCCCACGAGGGTGCATATAGCACCGATTTCTCATATTTTAAGCCTAGCGCTTGGCGCAACTTTGCCGCTTCTTCAGCAAAATGCGCCTTATCTTTAAAGACAAGATCAGCCTTAGGCCATCCCACATTAAACATACCAAGCCGTGGGCGTGTTACTGGGAAATCTGCTTGATTTTGCCAACGTTCAACCCAAGCCTGCCCGGGCACACAACCAATATCAAACTTATTCCAAGGCTCAAAATGCCAAAAATGCGGCCAAACATCATGGCGCTGCGCTAGATCGTGCAGCAGAATAACGGAAAAATCCGCATTCGGCGTACAAGCATGCTCACAATAGACACCTATTTCAGCAAACTCTTTTGAATCTGTGCTAAAACGCACTTCTATACCACGTTTTTTAGCTTCAATCGCTATTGGCTCCAAGGCCTGACGTTCACAGTTATCTGTATAAAAAAACGTCATGGTGGGAAAAGTTTTTTTCTCTAGCATGTTATTGGTCATCATGTGGCTCGTTATTATTTTTGTCGTTAGTTTGGAAACTTAAGCTTTTTTAATCAAAACCCCAAAGCGAAACTGATTTTGCGCATAATTTGGCACACAGCCATCAAACACCTCACAGGTACATCCATGCAAGGCCGCTTGCTTTATAAACCAATCACGTTCGTAATAGGTATGTTCCAAGCCCGCATATTTTTTCTCATAAGCTTCTATAGTGAGTGTATCGCGACGGAGTGTTTCAGCTTCTTGCTTGGTTTGAATATCAGGAATTTCCATGATTGCTACCGCTATTTTGGATTTCTTTATCATGCTTGCCATTACTTCAGCTGCGTATGCATGACTAAAATAGTGAAATACACTATTTGAAATCACATAATCATATTGCGTTTCGGTTTCTACAGACTTAGCTTCATCCGCAATAAAATCACCATCTGGCATTGCACGAGATGCAGCTTCAATTAACGCTGATGAGTAATCTAAACCACCCACCTTTAATGTGTACAGTTGGCGTAAAGCAAATAAAAATGCACCTGCGCCACAACCTAACTCATAGACTGAATCTCCGTTTTTCAAGGTCAGCTTTTTAGCAATAACGCCTGCATAAGTTTGCCAATCTGTAGCTTCTATATGGCCTGCACCTGTGTCAAATCCATCGAGCTTAATCAAGGCTGCTAGATCTAATGTTTCCTCTGCCACAGGTGTGCGACGCGCCCAGATTTCTTTCCAGTTTTGGGTGTTCATGTGTTATTTTTCTCCGCTTTTGCTTTTTCAATCTGTGCAAGCGCATTCACCACACGCTGACGTAAGTCGCTAGTGCTAATCCCCTCTGTACGTGGCAACACCAATAGGCGTGATGGATGAATAGGATTACTGTTGTCGTGCCCGTGTACCAATAAATCAATGTGATGCAAATCCAAGAACGACTCTTCAATCAGCCAATTACAAGGCACGATTTCATCTACATATCGAATTGCCTCTAAAATCTCACTGCGCTCAGCAAAGTTTAGTTCAGGAGTGTAGCCTTTTTTTGTACGAATTTCCTCATCTGTGGTTAACGCGACAATCACAGTTCCTAGTGCTTTGGCGGCTTTTAATAAACGGATATGGCCGTGGTGAATTAAAGTGGCAGACATATCAACCATAATACGTTTCGGCGCATTTACTTTATTCATTTAATTTGCCCTTATACCAAATGCAAAGCATTTAAAATTTCACCTTGCGCCTCGCGCTCAAGATGCACTTCGCCCAAATGGCACACCACACTGCCACCCGCATTGCCTCGTGGCTTGTAAAGCACGGCGCGCGGGTCAAGCGAGGCAATTTCGCCATTGACCCATGTACACAATATCGGCTGATGCGTGAGTGGCTTGGTCGCTAATGCACGCATTTTTTCCATAAATATTTTTTTATTCTCTATCACAGCCGCTTTAAAGTCATCGTGCCTTTTAAGCACCTCATATAACGAAGCAATGGCGTGATATGGCCCTGTCATTCTTTTCTCAGCGTGACTCGCCAGGCTCAAATAAAATGAATCCACCTCAACGGTAGGTGCATGATTAAATGCGATGAAAGATGCGCCTGTTAAACCAAACAACCCTTTACATGAGCTATAGGCAATCACATCAGCCTCATTGTGCCGTTCTTCTAAGCCTATAGAAGCTGTTGCATCGAGCATCAATTTTGCATTAGTACGCTTAGCTATATCTTGTAACGAATTCATCGGCAACTTTAAACCGCAACTTGTTTCGGTATAGCACGCCACTACCCAATCAAACTGTCCTGAAGCGCTATCCATATCATGCCAATCCACTCGCGTCACCGACGTCACTGCACCTAACCTTCTTAAGGCTGACTCGGCTAACCATTGCAAACGGTCTGAATAGTAACCAGTTGAAATCACTAACACACGCCCCTGCAAAAAATTCAAAGCGGCAATCTCTAATGCCAGGCTAGCGGCGCCCTGCATTCGCACAATATGCTGATGCCCTGTCATGGTTTTAAGTGTATTCAGCACTTCTGATTCTACGTGGTCATAATCTTGATCGCCACGACCAAAGCATGGGCGCAAACCGGTCAAATTTTCTGGCAGCAAACTAGCAGGGCCTGCGGTAAAAATGAGTTTAGACTGGTTACGCTCAGCAACTAAATTTGCTATTGATTTAGATTTGTCATTCATTTTACAAACTCTGCAAAAACTTCATAAACGCTTGTTTATTGGTTGCTGGTGTTCGGTCAGGGCGACCTAAATCAGCCCGTGCACCACATTTACATTTAATCTCTAAAAAAACACTCGTATCTGCACGAAGCGCTAGGCTCAATTGTGTAACTAGGTCTTCATCAGTAGCTACTTGTGCAACAAAGCCATAACCACAGTCATTAGCGATTTTAAATAAGTCTAAATCTTTTGCCATGGTTGGCTGACCACCAACCGAATCATGTGCGCCATTATTAATGACCACATGCATTAAGTTTTTTTGTCGCGCACTCACAGCCAAACTCCCCATGTGCATTAGCACGGCACCATCTCCATCAATACATAACACTTTGTTTGCTGGATGCGCTATTGCAATGCCAGTGGCAATTTGCGAGGCGTGCCCCATGCCACCTACCGTTAAAAAGTCATGGTCAAAACCCTTACCATTAGCCTTGCGGTACTCAAACAACTCGCGCGATGCCATGCCTGTAGTACTCACAACAGCCGTGTTGTCTGGCAAGTTTTTTACTAACAGTTGGATTGCTTGCTCACGCGATAACAGATTAGACGTATCGAATTTAGCCTCAAGTTTAAAGGCTGAAAACGTTTGCTTACGCACCAATAGCGCAACTGGGCCTTGTCTTTTTAACGCAAGCTGTACAAGTGCTTTTAAAACCTGCTCAATATCAGGCGTTTGCGCATCAATAATCACATAAGGTATTTCTAAAATCTCCAGTTGCGCAATGGTCACTTGGCCTTGTTTTACATGCTGTGGCTCATCGTGCAGTTGCGTACCATCTGTGAGCATTTCTCCACGCCAACCCACCATCAACAGCATAGGAATACCGTACACCTGTGGATCAGCCAAAGAGGCAATGGGGTTCACTACATTGCCTAAACCTGAGTTTTGCATATACACAAGTGCAGGCTTGCCTGAGGCCAAATAATGCCCAATTGCCAAGCCAATTGCCGCACCTTCATTCGCGGCAATGATATGTCGCTCAGCAGGAAAAGATTGCGTCATACAAGCGCAGACTTCTTTAAGTAAAGAATCTGGCACACCTGCCACAAAGTGAATGCCTGCCGCTTGCAAAGCTAGGTTAAAGGCGCTGGGAGCAATCATTTATTTCGTCCCTGGAATGAGTTCCAGTATTTCATTGATGTTCATTAAATGCTGGTCAACTTCGCTTGAGCGACCATTGCGTAATATTTCACGTGCCACATGTTGCATGGCAGGATATGCCGCACGCAAAAGATGATTGGCATAAATCACTAAATTAAAGCCATGTTCAGCTAACTCATCTTCAGTCACGGTGTTGTAACTTGTGGGCACACAAACCAATGGGAGTGTTGGAAACTCTGATTTAAAAATCTTTGCAAATTCATAGACTTCATCAGATGTTTTTTTGCGGCTATGAATCATAATGCCATCTACCCCTGCACCTGCATACGCTTGGGCACGGGCAATAGCATCATCCATGCCTTTATCTAAAATCAGGCTTTCTATACGTGCAATCACCATAAAATCATCACTGACACGCGCCGCCCGACCTGCACGAATTTTGTCGCAAAATGATTCTATATCATCCTGACTTTGTGCAACATCATTCCCAAACAGTGAATTTTTCTTCAAACCAACTTTATCTTCGATAATGGTGGCAGAAATTCCCAAACGTTCCATGCTGCGCACATTTAACTCAAAATGCTCAAGCTTGCCGCCTGTATCTGCATCCATAATTAATGGCTTGGTAGTCACATCAAAAATATCATTGATATTAGACAAGCGACTGTTAATCTCCAAGGCTTCAATATCTGGCTTGCCACGTGCTGTAGAGTCGGTCAAAGAGCTAGACCAAAACCCATCAAACTGATAATTTTTACCATTCTGCTCAACAATCGTATGTTCTGCAATTAAGGCGGAAATCGGATTATGTGCTTCAATAAAGCGTGAAATCGGCTTCGCCGCCAACAATCGTTTGAGTGTGCGACGGCGTATATCTGGTGTAGTACCCAAAGCTTGAATCTGTGTGAGCATCTCATTCGAGGAAATACCGCGTGTATAGGGAATTTCAATCAAATGCCCACCATATTCCGCCAATGCTACACGTGCTCTATCGCGATATGGCACAAGCGGGCCTTCCAACCAATCGTCACCATGCACCATCACATCTGGGCGATATTTTCGAATATTAGGTGCGTAGTCCCACTCATTTTGGAGCACAACCTGGGATACACCTTTGATATTTTCAACAATTTGTTTACGGTGCTCATAAGTTAAGTAAGGCAACCGTTTATGATCTGCCACAGCCGCATCTGACAACAATCCCACCATGACATCGCCGTATTTTCGGGCTTGCTCAATAATGTTGATATGCCCATGGTGTAGCACATCTACCGTCATTCCGATATAAACAGTAGTCATGTTAAATAAACTCGCTTTCTTTCAGAAATCTGGCTTTAAATAAATCAACAATCATGATTGTGCATCAATAGATTGAATAAACGCTGCGGCTAAAGACTGCGCAGTATCAGGTTTTAGCCCAAATTTTTGGCCTAGCTCTAGCGCATTCACCGCGGTTTCAATCGCGCCAGCCTGAATGAGTGTCTGAATAAAACTTACCCAATATTGCTCACACTCTGGCGCGGCTTGCAAAGCCAGTTCCAACCTTGTCAGCGCCTCATTGACACCTTTAGTCTGTAATTCAATCAATCCTAAATAGTGATTTGCTACTGCGTGATTAGCCTGAATTATCAATATTTCTTCATACAGCATCACAGCCTGTTCCAAACGGCCAGCCTGATGATGCTCAATTGCTAATTGCAGCACCTCATTCATGGCCTGTTGGAGTTCAGCGTCCTTTGCCTTAGCTCGCTCCCACTTATCCAAGTACAACTGATACTTGCTCATCCAGCCAGCACTGCCAAACGCACCACCACTTTGATGGGTTAAATTAACCAGCCATGTACCCAACGTCAAACCCGCCTGCCTTGCACTACGGCAAAAATCCAAATCATAAAAATGAAAATCAAATTGTGAATCAAATTTCACGTTTGAATTTACCAGCGTAGATTTTTTAGCGGCTAAAAATACCCCATCCATCAACTCGCATGCTGCTGGCACTGCGCCATAATCGTTCATATGACCAAAAGCCTCCTGCCCATGCGCTACGCGACCACTTAAATTTACAGCGGCATCCCAAGTAAATTGATTATCAATAAAAGCCCAGGCGGGTTGGTTTGCAACGCGACGCTTGTTACCCGCCACACCAATCACATCAAAACTCTTTAAACCTGAGATGACCGCCTCGGCAAGGTTTTCTTCATCAATCCATACATCATCATGAATAAATACCAGTATTGCCGTGGCCTCGGCCTGCTCTATACTTTCATTAAAAACTTCAGATAGACCGCGCGTATTCTCGAATGCGACACTTGCACTTAATCTAGCATCCCGTGCCATATGCGTTTTTAATGAAATACCTAAAGCTGACTGATTCCAGAAGTCCTGTTCCGAACTCCTAGTAGCACTCACAACGACTATCGGGCGACGCGAATCAGCAATCGTTGTTTCAGCATTGGATGTTTGCACTGTTTTATCCTTGTTACTAGCTTTAGTATGATTCATTTGCGGCCCATCCATATGTTTAGGTAGTGTTAAACCTGACATCTGCCATAACGCTTTTTCAAAATTTTGCGCGAATAACTGACCATCAAATAATGGGGATACCAACACCTGCTCACGCAAGCCCGCCCTTAGCTTTGCAAGCCAACCAATATCACTTGCATACTTCACTCCTCTGGCAACAAACTCATCCCGCGACTCTACCACCCAGTCCGCTAGACCAGCTGCACTTAATAGGCTGGCGCCTTGTCGTGCAATCAAACTATTGCCAGCGAGTGTTAATGTAGGAACACCCATCCAAAGCGCTTCACATGTGGTAGTGCCGCCATTAAAGGGGAATGTATCTAAAATCACATCAACTTCCTGGTGTGCTGCCAGGTAGGCCTCACGAGTAACCGCACCAAGTAAATCAAAACGATTTGATTCAATGTCACGCTTAGCTAGGCGTTGCGTTAAATCTTCAACTACCGTTGCATCGCCAAATGATTTGTATTGCCAGCGCAATTTACTATTTGGCACTGCAAGCAACATAGCAGCCCACAAGTCTAGGACATCGTCACTCACTTTCGCCATATTCTGGAAACTGCCGAATGTAATGAATTGATTAGTAAGTGCGGGCAGTTCAGAAACCGCCACATCGGCATCAGGTGCAGTAAAACACAATCTGGTATCGGGTAGATACTTAATTTTTTCTACGAACTGATATTGGTTAGATTCTGGCACACCAACTGGATCAGCGATGAAGTAGTCCATAGCTGCCAACCCTGTAGTTGCAAAGTAACCCAACCAACTCACTTGTATGGGCGCCGGTTTCCAAGCAAAAATTGGCAGTCGATTGCCTGAGCCATGGCCTGATAAATCCAGTAAAATGTGCAAGCCATCATCATGAATCAGTTGTGCTGCGGCTTGGTCGCTAAGCCCTGCCAACGATTTCCATCCGGAAAAATATGGTTTTAATCGTGCGGTAACAACATCCTCTTGATGCGTCGTTGAATATGCAATCAACTCGATAATAGATGAATCAACATGCTGCAAAAAGTTTTCTAAAAAGTAGGCAACCACATGCTGACGTAAATCTCCTGAAACCAAGCCTATGCGTAATCTTGTAGGGTTTGAATTGTGTTGCCACGCGGTAAAAGGTATTTCTATTTTATCAACGACAGCGGCACCGTACGCGCGCGCTTTATCTAAACAAGCTGCCGAACTGTAGCGGCTAGAATAATTCATTGAGAACAATAAATTACTTTGTGCATCTAAATTATCCGGTTGAATCTGCAGTGTTTTAATGCAAATTTCTTCAGCCTCTTGCACGCGGCCTTGGGCTAAATAATTAACACAAAGATTGATATGCGCATTAATAAATTGTGGTGCTATTGATAATGCCTTTTTTAAGTAGGCTTCAGCTCTGGTTAACTGCCCTAATGTATTTAAAGTAACGCTAAAGTTACTTAAGACTGATATATTATTCAAATCAAATTTTAGTGCTTGCTCAAAGACCGTTACGGCCTCATCAAACCTGCCCTGACTATCAAGCGCCAAACCTAAATTATTATAGGCATCTACATAATTTGGTGTGATTTTTAGTGCGTTCCTACAACAAATTTCCGAGTCTGCATACCGCCCCAACTCTCTGAGTAAAACGGCTAAATTACTATGCGTAATTGCACGTAAAGGATCAATACTGAGCGCTTTCATATAGCATAATTCAGCTTCGCTTGTACGCCCCATGTCTTTTAATAAAATACCTAAGTTATTATAAGCAGGTACATATTCAGAATTAATCGCAATAGCTCTTCTATAGCAGCTTTCAGCCTCTACGATGTCACCTAATTCTTTTAAGGCCACACCTAAATTATTACAAGCATCTGTATGATCAGGATTTAATTTTAAGGCATTTCTATAGCAAGTAATGGCCTCATCAAGATGCCCTAACGCTTTATAGCAGGCACCCAAATTCACATGTGCAGCTTCAAAGTCAGCATTTAATTTGATCGTTTGCTGATAATAACCAACAGCCTCTGAGTAACGCGCTTGCTCATAAAACATTTGTGCTAAATTAAAATTTATTTCGGCATTTTTAGGCTTAAGTTTTAAGGCGGTTTTATAACTAACTTCAGATTCAATATGTAAGCCCAACTCCTTCTGTACACTACCTAGATTGTAGTACGCCTCAGCAAAACTTGAATCGAATTTAATCGCCTGCTGATAGCTATTTTCAGCTTCAGCTAATAGTTGCTGGTCGTAGTAGTAATTACCCACGTTGTAATGTACTTCACTGTCATTTGGTAAAAACGTTGCCGCTATTTTTAAAGCTTCAAAAGCCTCATCCATTAAACCTTGCCGTAAGCAAACGGCGCCCAGTACCTTCCAACCAAAGCCATCTGCAGGATGGCTTTTTGTTAACGCTGTCGCAAGTTGACATGCCTCGTTTAAGCGCCCCTTATTTACCATCGTCAATAGTCTATTCATCGATACATTACTAGGACTACCACTTTTAATAGCCTTAGCCTGAGGTTTTCTTGGCTTAACATCCAGACTAGATTTTCTGTGGTTTTCTGGGAACTTCATCGCTAATCCTTATTATTCTTACTTATCAAAGCATCACTGTTTAGCTAAATTGAGTGATGGCTTTGTGTGACATCATTGTTAAACAAAGTACTCTGGTCACAATAATACTATTATCAGAAAAAATAGATGGGATGAATGCCGAAAATAGAGGGCTAAAAACAGCCCATTTTAATTTTTAATTGAGAGATTGAAAGATTAGCGTCATCATTTAACTAAAATCAGGCACACTACAAATATTGAAGGCATGTTAGGGATGAAGCGCATCAGGCGCGATTAAATTATTGACTAACGCTTAAAGAATCAGGTGTAGATATTATTGGTAGTTAACGAACTTTAATTTCAGGAAAAAAGACATTTACACCCCACGATTTCACGTTGCCTGACCTGTCGAAGTGGCTACATTAAGGCTATATATTGTTAGATCAAATTATTCCACTAGACCAAACTTAAATGCGTAATGTGTAAGCTCTGAATTGTGGCGTAACTGCATTTTGTCTAACAAACGGGCGCGATACATACTGATGGTTTTTACCGATAATGATAGTTTTTCTGCAATTTCGCTCACCGATGAACCCGATGCAATCAGAATCAGGGTTTGAAATTCACGATCTGATAGCAGTTCATGCAACGCTTTGTTGTTTTCCATACCAACCTGGTTGGCTAGAATTTCGGCGACTTCAGGGGTGATAAATTTTTTACCTTTGGCGACGGTGTAAATCGCGTTAACCAGTTCTGACGATGCACTTTGCTTACACAAATAGCCGGCAGCGCCAGCTTTTAAAGCCCGCACTGCGTATTGGTCTTCTTTATGCATCGATAGCATGAGTACAGCAATGTGATTATTTTCACGTTTAATGTATTTCAGTGCGTCAATGCCACTACGGTCTGGCATTGAAATATCCAGCAACATCACGTCCGCACCTAGCTTACAACCAAGTTTAATTGCCTCATTCGCATTTTGCGCTTCAGCAATTACATCAATGTCTTCTGTTTCAGCCAAAATTTGTTTAAGCCCTGCCCTTAAAATGGCATGATCATCCGCGATAATGACCTTTATTTTATTTTTTTTCACAATAAGCTACACCGTCATATTTAAAAATACACAATAAATAATAAAACGAGACCTTTGCACGAAACACTAAAAAGCCTATTTTTATCAAGAACGCTAAAATCATGTCATTTCGAACGAAGAGAGAAATCTAATTAATTCAACACGTTGCAAAGATTCCTCTCTTCGTTCGGAATGACAACTTGAGAATTTTTAGCTTTAAATCGGTTCGTGCAAAGCTCTCAAAACTACGCAATAGGCAACCTCACCGTAACCACGGTACCATACCCACCAGTTTGATCGATATTAAAGCTACCCTGTAACGCCGCCACGCGCTCTTGCATACCACGCAGGCCAAATGAATTGGCTTTAAACGTATCGCTAGATTTTATTCCGACCCCATCATCACGAATCGTCAGCACAATTTCTTTAGTTAGCGCGCTGATATCCAAGCGTACTTTTTTCGCACCTGCATGTTTTGCAATATTGGACATGGACTCCTGACATATACGAAACAAGGTGATCGCCTGCTCTGACGTCACGGCAATGTCAGCTTGATTACAAGTAAATTTGCAAGGGGTGGCGTTATGCTTCTCAAACGCCTGCGCCTGCCATTCTAACGCTGCCACAATACCTAAATCCAGTATGTTTGGTCTTAAATCACTTGAAATTCTATGCACAGCTTCAAAAGTATTGTCAATTACAGACTCCAGATTCTGCGCTTGCTCCACTGATACTGTCTGCCCTGCTCCCAGACGTTTAATAATAGACGCCAAGCCTATTTTAATTGCAGTTAAATTACCACCCAAATCATCGTGAATTTCACGTGCAATTCTAGTGCGCTCCTGCTCTTTAATTTGATTCAAATGCGTTGTGAGTTCAGCCAACTCACGACGGGACTCTTCAATTTCGTGCTTTTCATTTTTGCTCTGTGTGATGTTGATCATAATGCCTTCCCACTGGGTTTCACCAGTATTTAGCACTCTGGGCGTAGACCGCACATTGATCCATTTATTATCTTGCCAATTATCAATCCAAACACGCCCCTCCCAATCTAACACATTAAGATTTTTAGCAGATAACGCTAGGCGTTTACGCAACGTAGCGCGATCTTTTGCGTTCATTAAGGCATAAAACAGCTTTGGATTTTGTTTTAATTCTTCAGCCGTTAAACCCAGCAATGCCTTACAGCCTTCACTTAAGTAGATAAATTGTATTTCCGCATCGGCATCAAGTTGAAACTGAAAAAACAAGCCCGGCATATTTGATACCATGGCATGGAAGCGAATTTCAACATCACTTAACACATGCACCGATTGCTCTTTACAGACACCGCAATCTAAAGCTGAGGCAGGTACAACTTCAGCCACATAAACACCATCTGGCCGCCTTTGCATCTTGCTATCAGATAATAACGCGTCATCGGGCAATGCCGTTTGCTGTGCCAGCTTTTGTTGATCAATAAATTTATGCATGCTGATGATTCCAATATGTAGTTGCACCATGCTAAAAACCAACACATTTGGTGCAACTAAACTTTAAACCTAAAATCTCTTTTTATCCATGAATCTAATTTTTAGGCGGCTTTAACTAATTTTTAACATAAGCCTTTAAACACCTGGTTTATTTTCATCTGATTTTAATTTGCCGTTACACACTTAAATAAAAAGTATGCGATAATAAGAACTATTATCATTTAAAATAATTCATACTTGAACTGACTATGCAATTTTTATCACAATTAAAAACTGGTCAAAACGCTATTATCTCCGCCATAGAAGCTGAAGAGTCGCTATTTCATCGCTTATCGGCATTGGGCTTTCGTGTGGGTAAGCCGTTGCGTATTATCCGTCGCGCTAACTTTAATGGTCCACTTCATGTACGTTTGGGTACCACTGATATTATTTTACGCATGGTCGATGCCACGCGCATTCATGTTAACCTAAGTTAACCATTTACCATTTAAAATTAGCCAAGTGAACTAAAATTTTGCTGCAATATATCTAAAGTAGGTAGCCGCTTTTATTTGATTGGTCAGCAGTGATTTCTGTGAGTTAAGACCCATGCTGATGAAAACTGCATTAAAAACCGTTTTATTTCGTTGAGTTATCAAAGGTAGCTGCATGAAGCGTATAGCACTGTTAGGCATGCCTAACACAGGCAAGTCCACACTGTTTAACCGTATTAGCGGCGCATCTGCCAGAGTAGGCAATTGGCCTGGCATTACCGTTGATCTAATGAGCGCAAAAATACTCATTGGCGGCCACATTGCTGAACTCATTGACCTTCCCGGTATTTATGATTTACACGGGTTTTCTGACGACGAACAAGTGGTTCGGCATTTTTTAGCCAATAACTCGGTAGATTTAGTCATTATTTTACTCAATAGTTCGCAAATTGACCGTCAGCTTGCTTTAGCCCTACAAATTAAAAAACTAAATTTACCCGCGGTGCTGGCTTTAAATATGATAGATGAAGCCAATCAGGCCGGCATCACCATCGACACCGAAAACTTTGAAAAAGCATTACAAATGCCGGTGATACAAATCAGCGCCAAATACGGTGATGGCCTACCTAAAGCGCTGCAAGCTGCCACACAAATCATCAATCAAAATCAAAAATCCACCAGCCCGCAAACGATTAGCCAGCTTTTAAAAGAAGATAATCAAATTGAACAAGAGATGGAAGCCTTGATTCAACGTCACGTGCATATTCCGGTGACACTTTCAGATAATACCACCGACAAAATTGATCAAATTTTGCTACACAAATGGTTTGGGTTACCTTTATTTTTTATTGCCATGTATGCACTGTTTGAGGTTATTTTTACGGTCGGCAAACCGCTGCAAGATGGTCTGGCCTGGGCTTTAAACCTATTACGCACAGAGCTCTTAGACGTAGCCTTTGCCTCTAGCCCGGCATGGCTAAGTGGCTTGATGTTAGACGGCGTTTACAATGGCGTGGCTACCGTAGCGGCATTTGTGCCCATCATTGTGCTGTTTTTTTTAGTCATGGCCATGGTTGAAGACAGCGGTTATTTATCACGCGCAGCTTTTTTAATGGATGCCCTGATGGCAAAAATGGGCCTGGATGGCCGCGGCTTTGTGATGATGCTAATGGGCTTTGGTTGCAACGTACCGGCGCTCATGGGGACGCGTGTAATGCGCTCGCGCCCAATGCGCTTACTCACCATGCTGGTGATTCCGTTCTCGCTATGCTCGGCGCGCTTACAAGTGTTTATTTTTATCATAGCAGCATTGTTTACCGCACAGCATGCGCCTATCGTACTGTTTGCGCTATATGCCATGAGTTTTTTAACCATGTTTATCACGGCATTGCTGTTTCAGGGGCAATACAAGAACTCAGAACCCTTTATATTAGAATTGCCGCCATACCGCTTCCCCACCCCACGGCAAATCGTATTACGTGGCTGGCATGAAGTAAAACACTTTCTAAATCGTGCCAGCAAATTTATCATCATCGGTGTGGTGCTGGTGTGGTTTATGACTAACTTTCCCAGTAACGTAGCGCCTGCTAGCGTTGGTACTTATGCCGGCCAAATTGGTGTTCTGTTTGCACCTCTGTTAGACCCCATCGGCATCAACCATGAGCTTGCCATTGCATTGATTTTTGGCTTTGTAGCAAAAGAAATTGTAGTTGGCGCACTGGCAGTGATTTACGGCTTGCAAGGCGATGCCCTAATGGCACAAATGGCCACCCAAATTGACTGGGTGCAGGCTATGAGCTTTATGCTGTTCACCTTAATTTACACGCCTTGCCTTTCAACCATTGCCACGCTTAAGAACGAATCAAAAAGCTCGCTATTTATGTGGCTGACCATTGTTTGGTCGCTAGGTTTAGCGTGGGTAGTGAGCTTTGTGTTTTACCAAAGTGCAAAAGTGCTTGGTTTTTAATATATCAGTTTTTAATATATCAGTTTTTAATATACTACATTGATACTGTAAAGTGAAAGGCAATGCGAGGTAAAACCCGATAGAGAATTGTGCGCCGATTAAATTATAGCTGTTCCTAATTTTTTTTACACGCTTCGCAACTTTCGTCATACCAGCGTAGGCTGGTATCTAGGCAACGTGAATGCTAGCTTTGTAACCTTGAATTCAACCGGTCGATGCAACACACTATAAACTGCGTAAGCGGAAGGAGTGTTGCAAATGAAACAACGTCCGAGAATCTATTACACAGATACACAAAAGGCTTTAATGTGGGATCGCTGGCAAAAGGGGGAGTCTCTCCAGCAGATTGCCCAGTTATTTGATCGAAACCACTCCTCTATACAACGTATTTTTTCTGAGACTGGCGGTATACGACCGCCTCAACGGTCGCGATCAAAATTAGCGCTGACTTTAGCGGACCGCGAAGAGATCTCGCGTGGTCTGGCAACCGGTCAGTCGATTCGTTCTATCGCTAAGTTTCTCGGGCGCCATCCTTCTACCATTAGCCGAGAGATTAAACGCAACGGCGGTTCTAAATATTACCGCTCTAGTCAGGCTGACCAAGCCACTTGGGACAGAGCCAATCGCCCCAAGACCTGTAAATTGGTGGAGAATAAAGCCTTGGCGAACCTCGTGGCAAGCAAGCTTCAGTTGCTGTGGTCGCCACAGCAGATTGCTGGTTGGCTAAAACAGACTTATCTAGATAACGAGAACTATCAGGTGTCCCACGAGACTATTTATCGCAGCCTTTTTATCCAAGCCCGCGGCGCCTTGAAGAAGGAGCTGGTACAGCATTTACGGCGTAAGCGAATGATGCGCCGTTCACGTCATCACACTCAGAAGAATGATATTCACGGTAGGATTTTAGATACAGTATCAATTAGGGATCGGCCAGCTGAGATAGAGGATCGTGCGGTACCAGGCCACTGGGAAGGTGATCTGTTGTTTGGTGATACTCATAGTCAGATTGCCACGCTCGTTGAACGCCAGACGCGCTATGTGATGTTGGTAAAGGTCGCTCGCAAAGATACTGAGACTGTCGTCAATGCACTCATCAAGCACGCACACAAGTTACCACAGCAACTTTATCAATCGTTAACTTGGGACCGGGGTAAAGAAATGGCAGCCCACAAGCGTTTTACCTTAGCCACTGATGTTAAGGTTTACTTCTGCGATCCTCAGCACCCTTGGCAACGTGGTTCCAATGAAAATACGAATGGTCTATTAAGACAATACTTTCCTAAGGGAATGAGTTTAGCCAATTACTCACAAGCCAAACTCAATGCAGTTGCGAGAAAGTTAAATGAACGTCCAAGAAAAACACTAAACTACCAAACACCGGCAGAAAGATTTGCCCAATATGTTGCATCGACCGGTTGAATTCAAGAACAATAAACCGCCATTCATGACCGCAATCCAAACTGGACTCCCGCCTATCTCGTGTGAATAATGTACCTTAGCACATATATTCCACGGGGATACCAAGTACTGGTACGCGGGAATAACAGTATTGCGTGTAATTATTTAATGGGAAGCTATAGATTGCTTTAAGTTCTAAACATAAAGTATACAGCGCCCATTAAACACAACCCTGCCCACAAAAAATCCAGCTTCATGGGTTGCTGCATATAAAATACCGCAAATGGTACAAATACTGCCAGAGTAATGACTTCTTGCAAGATTTTTAGCTGGCCGAGGCTTAGCACTGTGAATCCGATGCGGTTAGCTGGCACCTGAAATAGATATTCAACTAGGGCTATCCCCCAGCTGAGCAATGCGGCGATAATCCAAGGTTTGTTATTGAGATTTTTTAAATGTGCATACCATGCAAACGTCATGAACACGTTTGATACAGTGAGTAAAAGGATGGTTTTTAGAATTGTTGGCATTGTTTAATCAATTTTTGATATAAAACAGCAATCACTAGAAAGCAAGCCGAAGACAGTACGTTTAGTACGACGAGGCAAAGCTAACAACCTAAGTGTTGAATTTATATTAAAAATTAAACCGCAGCTTCGCCTGTTTCTCCGGTGCGAATACGTATCACCTGCTCAACAGCGCTTACAAAAATCTTGCCATCGCCAATTTTTCCGGTATGTGCCGCTTTAATAATAGCTTCAACGGCAGAATCCACAACATCATCGGCAATCACGAGTTCTAATTTAATTTTTGGTAAGAAATCAACCACGTATTCTGCACCACGATAAAGTTCAGTGTGCCCTTTTTGACGACCAAAGCCTTTTACTTCTGTGACCGTCAATCCATTCACACCAATATCAGATAATGCCTCACGTACTTCATCCAATTTAAATGGCTTGATAATGGCTTCAATTTTTTTCATGCTGAAAAACTCCTAAATATGCGTTGGTAAAGTAATGAAATTATTAAGATTGATGCGATCAGCTAATTTGATTTTATTTATTATCATTGAAAGTTACGCATTAGCCTAATTGCAATTGGTGAGCCTGACGGTAATCGGATAACGCCTGTCTTTACCAAAACCTTTGTGCGTAATACGCACGCCTACGGGTGATTGGCGGCGTTTATATTCATTTCTGTCAATCATCGTGATTACACGATTCACATCATGCGCCAAATAACCCTGAGCAACAATATCGTCTCGACTAAGGTCATCTTCAACATAGGCTTCAATAATGCCGTCCAACACATCATAAGGTGGCAAACTGTCCTGATCTAACTGATTTGCGCGCAACTCGGCCGATGGCGGACGTGTAATGATGCGTTCTGGAATTGCCCTTGATAAAGTATTACGGTAGTTTGATAACTGATAGATCAAGGTCTTTGGCACATCTTTTAACAAAGCAAAGCCGCCCGCCATATCACCATACAGTGTGCAGTACCCTACTGCCATTTCACTTTTATTGCCAGTTGTTACTACAATACTGCCAAATTTGTTGGATATCGCCATTAACAGCATACCGCGAATGCGTGCCTGTAAATTTTCTTCAGTTGCATCAAAGGCTAAATCACCAAATTGTGGCGCAAGCGCCGTTAAATAGCCGTCAAACAAAGGTTTAATCGCAATTTCGCTGTACTTTACACCCAATATATTCGCCATTTCACGTGCATCATTCACGCTCATATCCGCAGTAAATTCGGAGGGCATCATCACAGCATGTACGTTTTCTGCGCCAAGCGCATCTACTGCAATTGCCAGCGTTAGCGCGGAGTCTATACCGCCAGACAACCCCAGCACTACACCAGGAAAACCATTTTTGTGTACGTAATCTGCAAGCCCAAGCTTTAATGCGCGATAAACTGAAGCTTCAATCGACAGCAATTTAGCAATGTTACCGGGCACCGGCTTACCATGCTCAAATTCAACATAGGCTAAGGCAGGCTCAAACGCAGGTAGCTCATGCGTTAACTCACCTTCTGCATTTAATACAAACGATGCGCCGTCAAACACCAACTCATCTTGCCCACCCACTAAATTGGTATAAATAATAGGCAACTGTGTTTCTGCAACACGTTGGCTTAACTGTTTTAACCGTGTTGATTGTTTTTCCATGTGGAACGGTGAGGCATTCAGTGCAATCAGCAACTGTGCGCCAGCAGATTTCGCAATCAATGCGGGCGATGACTCCCATACATCCGCACAGATTAGCACACCGACATTAACGCCCTGATGCTCAAACACTAACGCATCTCTGCCAGAGGTAAAGTATCTTTTTTCATCAAACACACCGTAGTTTGGCAGGACATGTTTATGATAGGTCGCCAATATCTTGCCGTTTTGCAAAACAGAGGCAGCGTTATAGCACTCATCGCCAACTTGATGCGGATGCCCCACAATGACAGTAACACCCTTTAATTGGGCACTGATGCAATTTAAAGCAGTAGCACATGCGGACAAGAAATCTGCGCGCAATAACAAATCTTCCGGTGGATAGCCACATAGCGAGAGTTCAGGTGTCACCACTAAAGTTGCACCTTGTGCACTGGCCTCGGCAACACTCTCAATGATTTTTTTTGCGTTTCCAGCAATATCACCGACGATACAATTGATTTGCGCGATTGCGATTTTCATTGATTGGACGTTATTCTTTTATGTAGTAAAAAACTAATGCGCATTGAGAAATGTTGAGAAACAGAGAAATGACTAAACGCTAAAAGACCCGTTTAATAACTGCCACCAGCGTCTTTAATCAGCTTGATAATCTCGGTATGCTGACCTTTTAGCGCATACACCAAAGCGGTTAAACCGTATTGGTCTTTGGCTTTGACCTTGGCCTTGTTTTCGAGCAGTAATTTAACCATCTCAGTCTGGCCTTTATCCACGGCAACATGCAATAACGGCGTACCTTCCGAGTCTAAGTTATTCACGTCAGCTCCCAGTGCAATTAACGCCTTTGCAGCTTCTAACTGTGATTTTTTAACCGCCCAGGTCAGTGCCGTCCATTTTGAAAAATCTTTTTGGTTCACCACTGCGCCACGTTGAACTAATAAATTGATCACAGGCGCATGACCTTCACGTGCGGCAATCATCAAGGCGGTAGCACCTAATTTATCACGCGCGAGTATGTCTGCTTTGTGATCAACCAGCGCCCCTACGGTGGCAATATCGCCACTTTTTGCCGCGTGCATCAATACGGTTTTTCCATCATCACTTTTAATATTAACATCCGCACCATGCTTCACCAGCAGTTCAACCGTTTGAGAAAAACCTGCCACCGCCGCCAAACCAAATGCACTCCAACCTGAACTATCTCTAACTTTAGAGTCAGCGCCATTTTCTAACAATACTTTTACTGAAGCCGCGTTGTTTTTCTTGGCAGCATACATAAGCGCTGTCCAGCCATCCTTATCCTTGGCATTGACATCAGCGCCTTTGCTAATCAATGCCGAGATTACTTCAGCTTTATCTTTACGTGCTGCATACATCAGCGCCGTAATGCCATCTTCATCTTTGGTATTGGCGCTAGCACCACTATCGAGCATGGCTTTCACCATGGCTAAATCACCTTTAGAAGCCGCTGTAATTAGATAAGAAATATCTTCAGCTGCCATCACTTGAGGGTTAGCAATGAACAACATTAAAAATATGGCGATAAAACGTTTGAGTAAGCTAAACATGTGATTGATTAAAAATCGCTTTTCTAATAAAAATATTAAGTGAAAGTATTAAGTAAAAGTTTTAAATAAAAAAACTGAATGGTTATTTTCTATCTTTTTTTATTATTGATGGCAGCAAGCACTGCCTCGCCCAAGCCTGCGGGGGAGCTAGCCACCACTGCGCCTGCAAGCTCCAATGCGCGAATTTTATCAGTAGCTTTACCACTACCACCAGAGATAATCGCCCCGGCATGCCCCATGCGCTTGCCTGCTGGT